>OJQF01000329.1_pt1 | contig 28455 bp, 28 predicted proteins | sample 1598681 | NCBI WGS metagenome assembly OJQF01 (sample SAMN03922506, study PRJEB24848) | human gut metagenome | isolation source: stool sample | host: Homo sapiens | place: Germany | collected 2011-11 | reverse complement strand
CCGCTGTGGTGCATATGGACGAGAAAACGCCCCATATGCACCTTTGCTTCGTCCCGTTGACAGCGGACGGGCGGCTCAGCGCCAAGGAGATCGTCGGCAACAAGAAGAAGCTGACGCAGTGGCAGGACAGGTTCTGGGAGCACATGGTCAAAAAATACCCCGATCTGGAGCGCGGCGAAAGCGCCAGCGAAACTGGACGAGACCATATCCCGCCGCGGCTGTTCAAGGAGGCCGTGCACCTGAACCGAATGAAGGAGCAGATCATGGCGATTCTGAACGACACCAATCCGTTCAACAAAAAGGTCAAGCTGGACGAGCTGGAAGCGCTGCTGGGCAAGTACGTTCCCGGCGCGGAGGCTCTGCGGACGAAGCTCAAGAAGTACGACGCAGCCTACAAGACGCTGACCGCCGAGAACGCAGCGCTCGAAAAGCAACTGGGCGCTGCCTCCAAGGAAAGCGTCCTGAAAAAACTGGAAATCAACGAAAAGCTCCGGGAGCTGGACGAGCTGCACCGCATGGTGGACGGCATCCCGCCGGAGATTTTGCAGGCGGCGAAGCAGGTGTCCGCGCATAAGCAGCAGGAAAGATGAGGAAACTAAGGATGTTAAAGGAGGCTGGTTCTATTTGGAGATGAACGTCAGGGACGATCAGAAGCTTGTTGAAATCTGGCTGACGAATGCAGAAAAAATTGACCCCGTCCTGCGGGAGGGGCTAAAGGAGATTTACGCCAAGTATAAGACGAAGAAATACATGGTCGCCGTGTTCGAGTCCGGCAAGGGCGATCTTTATGAGAACACGCGGGATCTGCTGATCTTCAACCGCCGCCGCAGCGCCGAAAAGGCCGTGCAGCGGGCGAAAAAGCAGCGGGCCGTGGGTATGGAGCGGTAAGCAGCGGGCGGAGGGGAGTAATCCCTTCCGCCCGTTTTCTTTTTTACCCTTGCAAAGAACGAAAATATCATGTACAATATTATCTAAAACAACGTGCTTATCAAAAGATATGTGTGGTTCATGCTTGCCGCCAGAGAAACGGAGGGAAACGCAAATGGAACATGAAATGATGGAGCACAGTGAAATTCTCCTGTACAGCGATGAAAACGGAAAAGAATTTGTAAACGTTGTATTTATGGATGAGACATTCTGGCTGACTCAGGTTGGCATGGCAGAATTGTTTGACTCCAGTAAGTCCAATATCAGCGAGCATTTGTCACACATTTTCGAGGAGGAAGAACTGGACAAAGGATCCTGCATGAGAAAATTCGGAATTTCCGAATTTTCTACGAAGCCCACCAATTTTTATAACCTCGACGCCATCATCGCCGTGGGTTACCGGGTAAACTCCAAAAAAGCCACGCGCTTCCGCCAGTGGGCGACAAAGACGCTGAAGGAGTACATTCAGAAGGGCTTTGTGCTCAACGATGATCTAATGAAAAACGGCCGTCCGTTCGGTAAGGACTACTTTGACGAGCTGCTGGAGCGCATCCGGGAGATCCGTGCCAGCGAGCGCCGGGCCTATCAGAAAATCGCGGATGTCTTCGAGCAGTGCAGCTATGATTACGACAAAAACAGCGACACGACGAAAGCGTTCTACGCATTTGTCCAGAACAAACTGCACTACGCCGTTACCGGCAAGACTGCTGCGGAACTGATTTCCGAGCGAGCCACACTGGACAGCCCCACGATGGGTCTTACCACATGGAAGGGCGCGCCGGATGGAAAGATTCTCAAAAGCGACACGCTGGTGGCGAAAAACTACCTGAACGAAAAGGAACTGTCCCGCCTGAACCGGCTAGTGACCATGTTCATCGACTATGCCGAGCTGATGGCAGAGGACGAGCAGCTGATGAGTATGCAGGACTGGCTGGACGAAACCGACCGCTTCCTAAACAACAACCGCCGCAAGGTGCTGGACGGCAAGGGACGTATCTCCCGGGAAGCGGCAGAGAAAAAGGTCGGCGCAATTTACAATGAATTTCGCAAGAAGCAGGACTTAGAATACATCTCCGAATTTGATCGGCAGACGGAAAAATATCTCAAGGGTGAGTGACCATGATTGAAACATTTGACATCGCGGGCTATGCCCGTATTTCCGTGGATGATGAACAGGATCAGAAGAACATTTCGATCGAAAATCAGAAGGCCATCATCGAGGACTATGTAAAAACCCGTTTTCCCAGCAGCACGCTGACGTTTTTTGAAGACCGCGACCGCTCCGGCTACACCTTCGACCAGCGCGAGGGCTATCAGGAGATGCGCCGGGGGCTGATGCGGCACAAATACGACATTCTCATCATCAAGGACTTTTCCCGTTTCTCCCGCCGCAACTCGCGCGGCCTCGTGGAGCTGGAAGACCTGCGCGACGCGGGCGTGCGCATCATCTCCATCGGCGATGGCATCGACTTTCCCAATGACGACGACTGGCTGAAAATCCAGTTTCAGTTCCTTGTGAACGAAATGCCTGTCACGGACACCTCCCGCAAGGTGCGCAGCGTTGTGAAGCGGCGGCAGAACGACGGCGAGTGGATCTGCGCCGCGCCCTACGGCTATCTCGTCACCGAGGACAAGCACTTTGAGATCATCCCCACCGAGGCAGCCACCGTCCGGCAAATCTTCGACCTTTACAGCAACGCCGGTTGGGGCTACAAAAAAATCGCCAACTATCTTACCGACGAGGGCGTTCCCACGCCGCGCATGTCCGAGCGGATGCGCAAGGAGGCGGCGGGCAAGAAGACGAAGCGGGAGGCCAAAAACGCATGGGCCATCGCTACGGTGCAGGGGATTCTCGACAACGATTTCTACATTGGCACGCTCCGTCAGGGCAAGTACACCCGCGCCAAGATCAACGGCAAGGATATAAGGCGCAACGACGACGAGCACATCGTCATTGAGAACCACCATCAGGCCATCATCGACTACCGCACCTTCGCCATCACCCGCGCCCTGCGGGAAAAGCGCAGCCGGAACAACTATCGCGGTGTGAAGGTCAACGACAATGTGTACTCCGGCTTCTTGCAGTGCGGCGACTGCGGAAGTCCCATGTTCGCCATGAGCCGCAGCGACATAGCACCTGCTTACACCTGCGGGACGTATCACAGGCGTGGGCTCAAGGGCTGCACCAGCCACCATATCCGGGTTGATCGGCTGGACGAGCTGCTGAAAAGCTATGTGCAAAAGCTGGTGGACAGCTCCGCCGAGATGCTGGAACAACTCGACCGGGAGCTGAAACGCGAGACCGAACAGGTGGCAGAAACCGAACAGTCCGCGGGCAATCTGGCGGCGGTGCTGGCCGATCTTACCGAGGAGCTGAAGGTCACCAAGCGCCAGCGCATCCGGGAGATCATGAAAAAGCCCGAGCAGGAAGCCTCCATCGAGGCGCTGTATGACGAGATGGAAGCAGACCTCCAGAAGAAGATCGACGGCATCAACCATCAGATCGACCTGCTGAGCGACAAGCGCAACACCATCATTCAGGTCAATCGCGTGGCCAAGACCGCCATCGACCTGTTCCGCGACATTCTGGAAAAGGGCACGCTGGAGCGGGGCGACTTGGAGTTTCTGATCGACAAGATTCTCGTCTTTGAAGATCACCTGGAAATCAGGCTGCAATCCGACATCGACACGCTCCTGCGCTGCGGCACGCTCCCTGCGGAAACGGAGGATGCCGCAAATTTTAACGAAGGCACGGAAAATATCGAAACAACGCTGATCCAGTCCTCCAAAAACCACGAGGACAAGGTTTTCCGTGTCAGTGTTATCAGCAGCGGCGACCCGCTGGAGATCTATACGGAGAAGGACGGCGAGGTGATCTTTAAGAAGTATTCGCCGATGGGGGATCTGGGGGATTTTGCGGGGCAGATCTGCGAGTCGATCGGGAAAAACACCGGGTATATTGCGGCGGTGTGCGACCGGGACGCGATCATCGCCGTGCACGGCGTGCAGAAGCGGGAGCTGCTCGACAAGCGCTGCTCGCAGGAGCTCGAACAGCTGATGGAGCTGCGGCGCAGCTACCGGTATCAGGACGGCGATCTGCCGGTCCGCCCGACGGACGGCGCGGAGCGCTACCGCGTCGGCGCGGCAGCGCCGATCGTGGCCGAGGGCGATCTGATGGGCTGCGTGCTGCTTCTGACCGAGGACGGCGCGCCCGCGCTCGACGAGGCCGAGCAGAAGCTCGTGCAGACCGTCGCCGGATTTCTCGGCCGGCAGATGGAGAGCTAAGGAAGCTCTGATTCAATCGGCAAGAACTGTGCGTGAGAGATTTTTCGTCCAATCGAGGTATCGAAAGCGGAGGAATCCTGTATGTATTTCCCGTTTTCGATACCGAAGAGTGGGCGGAAAAGATCCGCTCACAGCCGCAGACGATTTATTCAGAGGTTCCTTAAAGCAAAACAGGCAGGACCGGCGCGCACGGCCCTGCCTGTTTTTTCTGCGTACAGAAAAAAATGTGGCGAAGCGAAAAAAAATCTGTTATACTATGATACTGAGGCGAAGTATCTTCCGAGAAAGGAACGCAGGATCATGGACTTTACCGGCTTTCTGGGCAACGACGCGATCAAGCGGCGGCTTTCCGGCGCATTTGCCAGCGGGCGGGTGGCGCACAGCTATCTGCTCTGCGGCCCTGCCGGGTCCGGGAAGCATACGCTCGCGCGGATCCTGTGCGCGGCGATGGAATGTGAAAAGGACGGCGCGGCCGTCCCCTGCGGCGTGTGCCCGGGCTGCCGGAAGGCGCTGGCCGGGATCCACCCGGACGTGATCACCGTCGACGATCCCGACCACAAGGCCATGACCGTCGACCCCATCCGTGCGGCCCGCAGCGATATGTTCATCCGTCCCAACGAGGGCCGGCGGAAGATCTACGTGATCCCCCGCGGCCAAGACATGAACGAGAGCGCGCAGAACGCCCTGCTCAAAATTCTCGAGGAGCCGCCGGACTACGGCGCGTTCCTGATCCTCTCGACCAATGCCGAACGGCTGCTGCCGACCATCCGCAGCCGCTGCGCGGAGCTGCAGCTCGGCCCCGTGGACGAGCAGACGGCGCTGCCGTTTCTGCGGCAGCAGGCACCTAGCAAGCCGGAGCAGCTTCTCCGGGCGGCGTATCTGCGCGCGGGCGGCTTTCTCGGGCAGGCGCTGGCGCTCCTGCAGGGCGAGGACGAATTCCCTGCCGTGCAGCAGCTGGCCGCGGCCTATGCCGCGCGCGACCGGATGGGTATGCTGCGCGTGCTTCTGCCGATGGAAAAATACAAACGCGAGCAGCTTCTGCCGCTTCTGCAGCAGCTGCGCGCCTGCTTCTGCAGCGCGCTGGCGCAGCGCGGCGGCTTTGACGCCGCGGACCAGAGCGCCGCGCAGCTCGTCGCCAGCCGCTCCGGCACGGAGCTCGTACAGGCGGCCGACAGTCTGCAGACGGCCATCGACGATTTGGCGGCCAACGCGTCCGCCGGCGCGGTGATCGGCTATCTGGCCATGAAGCTGCGCTGAGCTTTGGCACCCCCGCACAATTACGTCTGCACACTTCGGCAGATCGTGCGCTGCTGCCGCTGATTTTACCTTGCCGCTTTTGCGGCAGATTGGAGAATACCATGCAAGAAATGAACCCCGATACCGTTCTGGAGCAGGCTGCGCCTGCCGCAGATCCGGAGCCGCAGGCCGTCCGGCCCGCGGAAGATACATCCATCCCCTCCGCCCCGGAAGCGCCCGCCGCAGAGCAGCCCACCCCGGAGGCTGCCGCCCCGCAGCCCGAGGCTCCGGCAGAGCCCGCGCCCGTCACGGTCGTGGACATCCGCTTCCGCAACAACGCGAAATCCTACTTCTTTGACCCGAACGGGCTGACGCTCGCGGTGGGCGACCATGTCATCATCGACACGGCCCGCGGCGACGAATTCGGCATCTGCGCCGCCGGGAACCACGCGGTCCGGCCGCGCGAGCTCGTCTTGCCGCTGCGGAAGGTTTTGCGCGCGGCGACGGAACACGACGAGCGCATCAACGCGGAAAATCAGGAAAAAGAGAAAAAGGCCTTTGACGTCTGCCAGCAGAAGATTCTCTCGCACAAGCTCGACATGCAGCTCGTCTCGGCAGAATGCGCGTTCGACGGCAGCAAGATCCTGTTCTTCTTCACGGCCGAGGGCCGCGTGGACTTCCGCGAGCTGGTCAAGGATCTGGCGTCCGCCTTCCGCACGCGCATCGAGCTCCGGCAGATCGGCGTGCGCGATAAGGCCAAGATGGTCGGCGGACTCGGCGTGTGCGGCCGTCCGTTCTGCTGCAAGGAATTCCTCGACGATTTCCAGCCCGTCTCCATCAAGATGGCCAAGACGCAGAACCTCAGTCTGAACCCCACCAAGATCTCCGGCACCTGCGGGCGGCTCATGTGCTGCCTCAAGTACGAGCAGGAGGCCTATGAGGACCTCATCAAGACCGCGCCGAAGGCGGAATCCTTCGTCGATACGCCCGACGGCCGCGGCACCGTCATCGAGGTGAACCTGCTGCGCCAGAGCGTCAAGGTCCGCATGGAGGACCATCCGGAGACGATCGGCAGCTATAAGAACACCGACATCTATATCATCCGCAACGGCAAGGCCCGCAAGAACGACCCGCCCATCCCGAAGGATCTCGCGCCCATCTCCTCCCGGCCGCGGCCGGCACAGAAGAAGAAGGAGGCGTTCTTCGAGGAGCTGCCGGAGGTCATCTACTCCGACGCCGTCGCCGTCATCAGCCCGGAGCCGGAGACCCCGGCGGAGGACGCCGCCGCGCGGCCCGCGGCAGACGCCGCCAAGTCCGCCGGCCGCCGCAGACGCCGCGGCGGACGCCGCAATAAGCCCGCCGCCGAAGCCGCTGCCGCGCCCAAGGACGCGCCCCGCGCCGAGCCCCAGCCCCGCCGTGAGCGCCCGAAGAAGGACCGCGCCCCGCAGGGCGAAAAGCCCGACGCCCAGCCCCGCAAGCCCGTCGCGCAGCAGCAGCCGCGCCCGGACAAGCCGGAAGTCGCCGACGCCCAGGCCAAGCGCCGACGCAGACGCCGCGGCGGCAGCCGCAAGCCCGCGGGCGAATCGCAGCCGCAGAAAAGCGAATAACTGTCCAGATCCCGGCGCAGCCTCTGGCCGCGCCGGGATCTTTGCCGCTTGACGAATCGTACATGGACAGCTTACAATGGTTTTATATAACAACAGAACGGAGTGGAGCATATGGAGCTGACACAGATCCCGAAGATCGAGCTGCACCTGCACCTGGACGGCGCGGTGCCGCCGGAGACGATGTGGCGCATGGCGCAGGAGAAGGGCCTCGCGCTGCCGGCCGATACGCTGGAGGACTTCCGGACCTGGCTCGTCCGGACGGCGGACTGCCGCGACGTCAATACGTACCTGGCCCGCTTTGAGCTGCCGCTGCAGCTCATGCAGGATGCGCCGTCCATCGAGCGCATCACCTTTGACGTGCTGAGCACGCTGGCCCGGCAGGGGCATGTCTATGACGAGGTCCGCTTCGCCCCGCAGCTGCATACGCGGCAGGCGCTTTGCCAACAGGACGCGATCGAGGCCGTGCTGGCCGGACGGGCGCGGGCGCTGCGCGCATTCCCGGACTACCGCTGCGGGATCCTGCTCTGCTGCATGTGCATCGGGCCGGAGACGGTCAACATGCAGGAAAATCTGCAGACGGTCCGCCTGACGCGGCAGTATCTCGGCTCCGGCGTCGTGGGGCTGGATCTTGCGGGCGCGGAAGGGATCGTGCCGCTCGAGAACTTCCACCCCATTTTTGATCTCGCGCGCGAGCTCTCGCTGCCGTTCACCTGCCACGCGGGCGATTCGCAGGGGCCGGAGACGGTCCGGGCCGCGCTGGACTTCGGCGCGAAGCGCATCGGCCACGGGCATCACATCTATGACGATCCGTCGCTCTGGCCGCGGGCGATCCGGCAGGGCGTGACGCTGGAGATCTGCCCGACGAGCAACATCCAGTGCAAGACCCAGCCCTCCTACGCCCTGCATCCGGCCAAGCGGCTGCTGGACGCCGGTCTGCGCGTGACCATCAGCACGGACAATATGACGCTCGCCGCCGTCACGCTGGAGGACGAATACCGCCACTGCTTAACGCAGATGGGCTTCACCGGAGAAGACCTGCGGACCATGGCCCGCTATGCGCTGGACGCGGCGTTTTTGCCGGAGGCAGAGAAGCGAGAGATCGCTGGAAAATTTTAATATCAAACAAATATTCGAATATTTCTTGACGCAGCCACTTCCTTCGTGGTATCCTGTTACCGGAAGGAGGCGGTTATGTTGGACCGTTATCAGGATATGCTGGATCTGCCGCGCCCGCCGTCGCCGTCGCACGCCCCCATGCGCCGCCGCGACCGCGCCGCCCAGTTCGCCCCCTTCGCCGCCCTGACCGGCTTCGACGAGCAGATCCGCAAGGTCGCGTGGATGCAGCGCAGCGCCTTCCCCTATGAGGGGAAGGCACGGCAAAGCCGTGACGGATGAGGTGGGGCACTTCCGTCTACGCGCCGCAGTCCACCTCATCAGTCGCCTCCGGCGACAGCTTCCCCTCATAGGGGAAGCCGTTGAGCGTGCATCCTGTAGGGGCGAAGCAAACAAAGAAAACCTTCCCGCAAAAAGGTGCAGCCTGACGAAATCAGACTGCACCTTCTATTTGCGGCAAATATTCTGAGGCAACTAGTTACAAATTTGATACCCCCGTATCAGGCGGCGCGTAGTCAAACGCCCGTAAGGTGACTATCGTGTGGAACGACGCCTGAAACATTGGTTCCACCCTGAATTCAGAGGCAGCATGCACCCCGCATCCCCCAGCGCCCTTTTCTCCCCTATCTTTTCCCGCGCAAGGGAAAAGATAGGGCCGCCGGAGGCAACAAGCAGCCGCAAATTTGCGACGACCTCTCAGTCTCGGCTGCGCCGAGCCAGCTCCCCTGGAAGGGGAGCCAAGGAGTGCGCACCACCGGAAGTACTCAGAAGCAGGCGACGACCTCTCAGTCAGCCTTCGGCTGACAGCATCCCTACCCCTTTTGTCCCTTCGGGACATTTCCCCCTGATAGGGGGAATCGGCCCCTGGGAGGGGAGCTGGGGGTCTCCGGAGGCTTAGAGGTCGTCGGCGTCCTGGACGGGGGTCTCGTGTTCGTCGGCGGGCAGACCGGTCCAGCTGCCTTGGGGGTCTGTGAAGCTGGGCGGCGTGTCCATGATCTTCTGCACCGCGTCCGCGCGGTCTTTTTTCCGTTTTTTCATGCTGCACCTCCTGTTTTCTTTCAGGATGCGCAGCTTTTGCAGCTTTTATTCGAAATGGTGCCCGTTGTGGTCGCAGCTCGGCGCGATATCGTCCGCTTCTTTGGAAAAATCGAGCGTTGGCGGCGCATAATGCCGGAGATCTGCGAGGAAGGCCGCATAATCCGGGCGATTCGTCGGGATGAGCACCTTCTGCGGCTGCTCCAGCAGCCGGTCGGCCGCGGTGAAGCAGAGCGCGTCGACCAGCTCCCGGTCTGCGCGCACATGGTGCAGCAGGCAGACCTCGCGGAGCTGTGCAATCTCAAAATAAATGACCGTGCGCGAGCAGAAGATCTCGATGGCTGCGCCCGCGCCGTCTTCGGGCGGGAGGATGCGGAGGGTATCCTCCGGGATCAGAACATAGCGATTCATAAGCTGCCCCTCACTTCAGATAAATTCTTGCGCCGCCTGCGTAGGGCTGCACCGTGCCCACGCGCTGTGCGCTGGGGACCGCATCCTTGAGCGTGGCGAACAGTGCATCCGCGTCGGCCGGGTCACAGGCGATGAGCAGACCGCCCGCGGTCTGCGGGTCGTAGAGCATATCCTGCACGGCCAGCTCCACGCTGCCGGCATCGACCATGGGCTCGGCAAAGGTGCGGTTGCGGTACATACCGGCGGGCAGGATACCCATGCGGGCAAAGTCCAGCGCCTCGGGGATGAGGTCGATGGCCGCCGTGTCGATTCTTAGCTGCACGTCGCTGCCGGCCGCCATCTCGGACGCGTGGCCGAGGAAGGAGAAGCCCGTCACGTCCGTGCAGGCGTGGACGCGGAAGGGCACCATGGCGTCGCGCGCGGATTTGTTGAGCGTCGTCATGAGCCGCTGGGCAAGCTGTTTGCCGTCCTCGGACAGAAGCTCCGCCTTCTGCGCCGTGGTGAGGATGCCGATGCCGAGGGGCTTGGTGAGGAACAGCACGTCGCCGGGCTTCGCGCCGGAGTTCGTGAGGATCCTGTCAGGATGGATGAAGCCGGTCACGGCCAGGCCGTATTTCGGCTCGTCGTCATAGATCGAGTGGCCGCCGGTGATGAGCGCCCCGGCCTCATAGACCTTGTCGTAGCCGCCGCGAAGGATCTCATGGACGGTCTGCTTCGGCATGGACTCCGGCACGGCCATGATATTGAGGCAGAGCTTCGGTTCGCCGCCCATGGCGTAGACGTCGGAAAGGGCGTTCGTCGCGGCGATCTGGCCGAAGACATAGGGATCATCGGCGATGGGCGGGAAGAAATCGACGGTCTGCACAAGCGCGAGCTCGTCCGAGACCTTGTAAACGGACGCGTCGTCGCTCTTGTCGAAGCCGACGAGCAGATTGGGGTCGCTGTGCACGCGGATATCGCCCAGCAGCTGCGCAAGGATCCCCGCGCCGACCTTCGCGCCGCAGCCGGCGCACTTGGCAAGCTTTGTCAGCTTGATCTCATCTTTCATTCTATATTATACCTCCCATGCGTTTTGACCCGTGACATTCGAAAGAACGCCCGTATATTCGAGGATCGCCTGCAGCACGCCGCCGCCGATGGCGATGGCCTTGTCCGAGGCGGTATAGCAGTAGGAAAGCTCGCCGCGCGGGTCGACATCGCCGGATTTCATGCCCTTATAGACCGGCGTCCCGTCGGCCAGCATCCCGCGGATGACGCCCGCGATCGTGCAGGCCATCGGCTTGCCGTTCACCTCGCCGACCACATCGCCCGCCTGCACGCGTGTGCCGATATCGGCGAGCTGATGGAAGATCCCGTCGTCCGGCGCGCGCAGCACCCGCTCGCCGGTGAAGCCGCCGATGAGGCCGGGGATATTCGTGTTCGGGATAGGCTCGCCCGTGCGGATGACGCGGCCGAGGGTATGGCCGCGCATGGTCTCGATGACCGCGTGGCAGTCCTTCCCCGCGCAGAAGCCGGGGCCGACGCCGATGACGAGCGGCGCGTCGGTGATTGCGGTGCCGAGATTCTTTTTTGCGAGGATCGCGTCGACCACCACGTCCGGCCGCAGCCACGCGCGGCAGGCAGCCCTGGGGTCGGCGAGCACGGGGATCTGTCCGGCTGAGAGGATGCGGCGGACGTCATCTTCCGTCTCCGCCCGCTCTGCCGTCACGTCCTCGACCTGATAGCTTCCATATAAGATCGCCTGCGAAAAGCAGACCGTGCGGCGGATAGCCGTCGGCTGCGGCAGGTCGGTCATGGCCACGCGCAGGTGCGACCGGAACAGCCGCAGGGCGATGCCCGTGGCAAGATCGCCCGCGCCCCGGATCAGGACAAGCATTCGATCCACTCCTTCTGTAATGCCGCCGCGCAGACCGGGCAGCAAAGTCCCGCCGCCAGCCGTCGGGCAAGCTCCCTGCCCTGCGGCAGATCAGCCTGATTGACGAGCACACGGGTATGCAGGTGCTCATGCTCCAAAAAACGCGCCCAGAGCACCGGCGTCACGACCGTATCCTCCGGCACGCCGAGCGCCTGCGCGGCAAGCGGCGCGCGGTGGACTGTCTCACACATCGGCCGTCCGAAGCCGGACGCGCCGACGACCAGAATGGTCTGGTTCGCCTCCGGCGGGATGACAGGCTCGTGGGCCGCATGCGCCTTCAACGGCAGTCGTTTGGCCCCGTCGGCCTCGACGATCACGTAGTCCGCCAGCCGGGCCAGCGTCCCGACCGGCAGCTCCGGCGGGCCGAATTTCCCGTTTTCCGACCACGCACCCACGCAGATGCAGGGGCTTTTCTCCAGCGCCGCGGCGATCTCCGCCTGCGCCGGCGAGACGAGGCAGGGCATGGTCTTTTCGGGGTAGATATGCGTCGTGGTGCAGACGATGACGCGGGCCTTCCCAGAGAGCTCATGCGCGAGCCGCTCCATGAGCGTGGTCTTTCCGCCGCCGCCGATGATGGCCGTCACACCGGGTCTTATCTGCAGCGCTTCCGACAAGTTCACGGCGCATACCTCCCTTCTGTTTCCTTTCTTAAAGATAACACCCGCGCGGTTCTTCGTCAAGAATATCGGAAGAATGTTGACAATCCCGAACCGAACATGGTAAAATTCAGACATGGAAAATAACTTTCGGCCTGTCCTGACGATTCGGATCTTCGGCGAGGACAAATGCTTCGGCCCCGGCGTAGCCGTGCTGCTGCGCAGAGTCCGCGAGCTGCACTCGCTGCGCGCGGCGGCCATGTCGATCGGCATGGCCTATTCGAAAGCCTGGACCATCCTCAAAAACGCCCAGCTGTCGCTGGGCTTCAAGCTGCTCGATTCCACAACCGGCGGAAAACACGGAGGAGGTGCGACTTTGACGCCGGAGGGCGAAAAACTGCTTGATGCTTACGACAGCTACTGCACCCGGCTCCGCGCCTATGCGCAGGAGCTGTTCGACGAGACCTTTGATGAAATTCTTCCGTAAAGCGTCCTTCTCTGCGCGCCTCCGGCAAAAAACTTTCGTTTTTTCCGCCGGGGGTGTTGTCTTGCGCAGAGCTGCGTTGTATAATGGAGACTAGATAATTGCGGGATTTCCGCAAAATGGAGGTAACACACCATGTTTACAAAACTGATCAGCGCCCTCAAGGCGACCCGCCGCACCATCGTCTTCACCGAAGGCCCCGACGCCCGCATCCTCGAAGCGGCCGACCGCCTGATCAAGGACGATCTGATGGACGTCATCCTCATCGGCAATGTCGACGAGGTCAAGGCTGCCGCAGCCAAGGGCGGCTTCGACATCGCCAAGGCCGAGATCATCGACCCGGCCACCTACGCCGGCATGGATGAGATGGTCGCAAAGATGGTCGAGCTGCGCAAGGGCAAGATGTCTGAGGAAGACTGCCGCGCCGCGCTGGCCAAGGGCAACTATTTCGGCACCATGCTCGTCAAGCTGGGCAAGGCCGACGCGCTGCTCGGCGGCGCGACCTACTCCACCGCCGATACGGTCCGTCCGGCTCTGCAGCTGGTCAAGACGAAGAAGGGCGCGCACCTCGTCTCCTCCTCCTTCATCCTCTTCCGCAAGGATAAGGACGGCAACGACGAGAAGTACTGCATGGGCGACTGCGCCATCAACATCGACTATCAGGACACCGTCGACAAGGCGACCGGCGCCGTGACCTTCACCGCAGCCCAGAAGCTGGCGGAAGTGGCCGTCGAGTCCGCCCGCACGGCAGAGTTCTTCGGCATCGACCCGAAGGTCGCGCTGCTGTCCTTCTCCACCAAGGGCTCCGGCAAGGGCGGCACCGTCCAGCTCAGCCACGACGCCACCATCGAAGCGCAGAAGCTCGCGCCCGAGATGGCCATCGACGGCGAAATGCAGTTTGACGCGGCGGTCTCCCCGGTCGTCGGTCAGCTGAAGTTCCCGGGCAGCAAGGTCGCGGGCTACGCCAACACCTTCATCTTCCCGTGCATCGAAGCCGGCAACATCGGCTACAAGATCGCCCAGCGGCTCGGCGGCTTTGAGGCCTACGGCCCCATCCTGCAGGGTCTGAACGCGCCCATCAACGACCTCTCCCGCGGCTGCAACGCCGACGAGGTCTACAAGATGGCCATCATCACGGCCGGTATGGCCTGATCGGGCAAGTCTTACATATACCGATGCTCCCTTGTGTTAAGGGAGCTGTCACCGAAGGTGACTGAGGGATTGCTGTCGCAGATTTGTGACTTCCCTATGTCTCCGACGGCCATATCTTTTCCCGTGCGTGGGAAAAGATATGGAAGAAAAGGACGCTGATTACTCAAAAACCGCCATCACGTATCTGCTCAATGGACAGACACACTTTTACGCCGTCCCTTTTGCCGATCGATGAATGACTGCCGAAAGAGCACGCCATTGTTGGTGATGGCTGAATCGGATTTTTGAAATTTGCAGCGTGCGCCTGCGGGCGCAATAAATCCAAAACGCAAGTTCAGCTTGTGTTTTGAGAGGAGGGCCCGGGCTCGTTCCGTCGAGGCTGGTTCCGGCGAAAAGGTCTCTCACGCGACCAATCGAAAAACTTCGTGGGGATACCGCCTTGGGGCGGCATCCCCATATTTTTGCCTTGGAGTATTTTTTCTATGAAACTGACTGATTATCTGGGCGATAAGCCCTTCTGGCGCGTGACCGCGCGGCTGGCGCTGCCGGTGGCGCTGCAGAACGTGCTGACGAGCTCGTTCCAGCTGGTCGATACGATGATGGTCTCGCGGCTCGGCGACGTGACGCTCTCGGCCGTCGGCATGGCCGCGCAGTGGGGCTGGCTGTGCAACCTGCTGAACTTCGGCCTGTGCTCTGGCATGAGCGTATTCATCTCGCAGTACTGGGGCGTCAAGGATCACAAGGGGATCCGGCGCGTCATGGGGCTGGGGCTGGTGTTCTCGCTGTTCGTGTCGCTGCTGTTTCTGGCCGTCGCGCTGGCGGCCCCGGCATGGGTCGTGGGACTTTTTAATCAGGACCCGGGCGTGTTGGACGCGGGCTGCCGGTATCTGCGGATCGTCTGCTTCTCGTATCCGGCCGTCGCGCTGACGTATCTGCTGTCCAACGTCCTGCGCGGCACGGAGCGCGTCCGGCTGCCGCTCTATGTCTCCATCGTCACGACCATTGCCAACGCGTTTGCCGACTACGGCCTGATCTTCGGCGCGTTCGGCCTGCCGGAGCTCGGCGTGCAGGGCGCGGCGATCGCGACGTGCATCTCGTCGTGGCTGGGGCCGGTGCTGATCCTGCTGATTTCCGTGTTTGAGAAAAACATACTCATCGGACCCGTGCGGGAGCTGTTCGCGTTCAGCTGGAAGCAGCTGGGCGAGTTCTGCACGCGGGCGCTGCCCGTCATGTCGAACGAGGGACTGTGGGCCCTCGGCATGCTGACGCTCAACCGCATCTACGCCAACATGGGCTATGAATATTATGCGGGCATGACCATCTTCAAGACGTTTTCGGAACTGGCCTTCGCCTTCTTCGTCGGCCTTGGCGGCGCGTGCGTCATCATGGTCGGCAAATCCATCGGGCAGGGCAAGATCCGGCGCGGCGTCGCCGACGCACGGCGGTTTTCCGTGCTGGTGCCGCTGATGGGCCTCATCGTGGGTCTGGCCATGATCGCGGCGCGGCATCCGCTCGTGTCGCTGTTCGCCGCGGGCGACAATCTTTCGGCCACGACGATCTCGACTGCCTACGCCGTGACGATCTTCTGCTCGCTGGAATACTGCTTCCGCAACATCTCCTACGTGCAGGTCGTGGGCGTGTTCCGCTCCGGCGGCGATACGCTGACGGGCATGCTGTTCGACCTCGGAAGTCTCTGGTGCGTGTCGATCCCGCTGACGCTGCTGGCTGCGCGCGTGCTGCAGCTGCCGTTTATCGGCGTCGTGATCTTCGCATATCTGGGTGAGGACATCCCGAAGAGCATCCTCTGCCTGCTCCACTTCAAGCGCATGCGCTGGATCCGCCCCGTCACCGAGGAGGGCCGGGCCGGTCTGCGTGACTATCAGGGCGAATGAGCCCATTTCCCGGCATTCTGCCGCCGCTCCTTCCCTTTGGAAGGCGCGGCGGCTTTTTATTTTCTTTTTACATTCCCCGAAAGATTTGACCAAAGTTTTACCGAAATCTGCTTTCACATTTTAGGTCATAGCAGTATCTTGATGCACGTAGACAAGATGTCGAATCAATTGAAAGGAGATCATCAAAATGAAGAAGATGACCAAAGTTCTCACCACTGTACTTGTAATTGCCCTTGCCGCGCTGACGCTCGCCGGCTGCGCCAAGAAGGATACCTCCCCCGTCACGACCGACGGCTCGACCTCCATGGAGAAGGTCATCGGCACGCTCGGCGAAGCTTTCACCGAAAAGGAAGGCATCAACGTCACCTATAATCCCACCGGCTCCGGCTCCGGCATCCAGGCCGTCTCCGAAGGCCGCTGCGACATCGGCCTGTCCAGCCGCGCGCTGAAGGACGATGAGAAGGCCACCCTGACCGGGACCGTCGTTGCCCTTGACGGCATCGCCATGATCGTGAACCCCGAAAACCCCGTCTCCGATCTGACCGTCGAGCAGATCGCCGACATCTACACCGGCAAGATCACCAACTGGTCCGAGGTCGGCGGCAATGACGCCGAGATCGTCCTCATCGGCCGCGAAGCCGGTTCCGGCACGCGCGACGGCTTCGAGTCCATCACCGGCACCAAGGATGCCTGCCAGTACCGTCAGGAGCTGACCTCCACCGGTGACGTCATCACGACCGTCTCCCAGAACCCGGATGCCATCGGCTATGCTTCCCTCGCAGCCCTCAAGGATAGCGTCAAGGCTCTGACGGTCGGCGGCGTGGCTCCCACCGAGGAGACCGTCAAGGACGGCAGCTATGTCATCCAGCGTCCGTTCGTCCTCGTGACCAAGACCGGCGAAACGCTCTCCGCCAACGCCCAGAAGTTCTTCGACTTCGCTCTGAGCGCGGAAGCTGCCCAGTACATCACGACCGCCGGCGCAGTTCCGGTGAACGGCTGATATGAAGAAGAAACAGACAATGGAAGACGTCGTACACGGCGTCTTCCTCTTCTTAGGACTCATCACGGTCGGCTGCGTGCTGCTGATCACTGTATATCTGATCGTTTCCGGCCTGCCCGCCATCTCGAAGATCGGGCTCGGCAAGTTCCTGTTCGGCAGCGAATGGGCCTCGACGGCGGCGGAAGCGAAATTCGGCATTCTCCCCTTCATCCTCACGAGCGTCTACGGCACCTGCGGCGCGATCCTGATCGGCGTGCCGGTCGGCTTTCTGACGGCCGTGTTCCTTTCGAAAATGGCGCCCAAAAAGCTCCGCACCGTCATGGAATCCGCGGTCAGCCTGCTCGCGGGCATCCCGTCGGTCGTCTATGGCCTTGTCGGCATGCTGGTGCTGGTGCCGGGGATCCGGAAGCTGTTTCACGTGCCGGACGGCGCGAGCCTGCTCGCGGCCATCATCGTTCTTGCCATCATGATCCTGCCGTCCATCATCAAGGTCTCCGTCAACGCGCTCGACGCCGTGCCGAAGGAGTATGAAGACGCGTCTCTGGCCCTCGGCGCAACGCCGGTCGAGACCTGGTTCCGCGTGTCGGCCCCGGCGGCCAAGAGCGGCATCGCGGCCGCCGTCGTGCTCGGCGTCGGCCGGGCCATCGGCGAGGCCATGGCCGTCATGATGGTCTCGGGCAACGCGCCGAACATGCCGTCGCTGTTTGAGAGCGTGCGCTTTCTCACCACAGCCGTGGCGAGCGAGATGTCCTACGCCTCCGGCCTGCAGCGGCAGGCACTGTTTTCCATCGCGCTGGTCCTCTATGTGTTCATCATGCTCATCAACGCCGCGCTCAACTTCTTCCTGAAGCGCAAAAAGGAGTGACCGTATGCTGACGAATCGACTCTCCGCCTCCCGGCGGATCTTCATCACCGTCATGCGCGTGCTGCTGGTGCTGGCCGCCGTATTGACGGCCGCGCTGGTCGTGTTCATGATCGTGTACGTGCTCAGAAAAGGCCTGCTGTATGTCACGTGGCACCTGCTCTCGACGAAGCCGAGCTACGTCTCCGGCACGATCGGCATTCTGCCGGATATCTGCAACACGGTGCAGATCCTGCTCGCTTCGCTGCTCATCGTCCTGCCGCTCGGCGTGGGTGCGGCCGTGTACCTCACGGAGTACGCGCAGAACAAAAAGCTCGTCGCGGCCATCGAATACGCCGCCGAGACGCTCTCGGGCATCCCGTCCATCATCTACGGTCTGGTCGGCATGCTGTTTTTCTGTGAATTTCTGGGAATGCAGACCTCCCTGCTCGCGGGCGCGCTGACGCTCGTGATCATGAACCTGCCGACCGTCCTGCGCACGACGCAGGAAAGCCTGCGGACCGTCCCGCAGAGCTACCGCGAGGGCGCGTTCGGCCTCGGCGCGGGCAAATGGCGCGTGGTGCGCACGGTCGTGCTGCCGGGCTGCATCGACGGGATCGTGACCGGCTGCATTCTTTCGGCCGGGCGCATCCTCGGCGAGTCCGCTGCGCTTCTGTTCACCGCGGGCTTCGCGCACACGCTCAATAAATTTATCGTAGGCCTTGCCAGCCCCGGCGCGACGCTGACCGTCGCCCTGTACGCCTATGCCAAGGAGGAGGGCGAGTTTGACGTGGCCTTCGCCATCGCGGCCATCCTTATGATCCTCACCCTGCTCATCAACCTCGCGGCCGGGATCGTCGGCAGACAGATCCAGAAACGGAGCCAGGCATGAAGGCAGTCAATCCCTGCGGCTTGAAGCGGGCCGCGCTCATCAACGACCTGTCCTGCTTCGGCAAGTGCTCTCTGAGCGTCTCGATGCCGATCCTGTCCAGCTACGGGATCGAGACCGTCCCGCTGCCGACGGCCCTTCTCTCGACGCACACGGGCGGCTTCACCGGCTACGTCGTGCAGGACACGACCGAAGCCATGCGCGCGTTTGCCGCGCACTGGAAGCAGGTCGGCGTGCAGTTTGACTGCATCGCCACCGGCTACTGCTGCTCGCCGGAGCAGATCCGGCTCGCGGCGGAGTTCATCCGCAGCTTCGCAGACGGGCGGACGCTCGTCGTGGTCGACCCGGTGCTGGGCGACCACGGAAGGCTCTATAGCGGCTTTACCGACGCGCATGTCGACGCCATGCGGGAGCTGTGCAGTCTGGCGGACGTGATCACGCCCAACCGGACGGAGGCGGCGCTGCTCTCGGGCCTCGCCTGCTCCAGCGCGGACGAGACGCTTCTCTACGCGCAGCAGGTCAAAAACACCATTCTCACCAGCGTCCGCACCGAGACCGGCATCGGCTATCTTGCGCGGCTGGACGGCAGCATCCGCCTCGTGCTGCGGCCCTTTGTCGAGCTGACGCTGCACGGCGCGGGTGACGTGTTTACAAGCGCCCTGTGCGGCGAGCTGCTGTGCGGAAAAGCGCCGATGGACGCGCTGGACAGCGCCGCGGACTTCTGCGACCGCTGCATCCACGAAACGGTCAAGCGCCAGCCGTGGCACTGGTACGGCCTGGCCTTCGAGCCGGTATTGAAAGGAAATCACGTATGAACGATATCATCACGGTGAAAGACCTGCGGCTCTGGTACGGCCAGACGCAGGCACTCAAGGGCGTGTCCATGGACATCCCGGAAAAAAGCATCACGGCCCTCATCGGCCCCTCCGGCTGCGGCAAATCGACGTTCCTCAAGACGCTCGACCGCATGAACGATCTCGTGCCGGGCGTGCGCATCGAGGGCGAGGTCCAATACAATGGGCAGAATATCTTCGCCCCGCAGGTCGACGTCAACGAGCTGCGGCGGCAGATCGGCATGGTCTTCCAGAAGCCGAATCCCTTCCCCATGAGCATCTATGACAACATCGCCTACGGCCCCCGGACGCACGGCGTGCGCAGGAAGGACGAGCTCGACGAGATCGTCGAGCGGTCGCTGCGCGGCGCGGCGATCTGGGACGAGGTCAAGGACCGGCTGAAAAAGAGCGCCCTCGGCCTCTCCGGCGGCCAGCAGCAGCGGCTGTGCATCGCGCGGGCGCTGGCTGTGCAGCCGCAGGTCCTTTTGATGGACGAGCCGACGAGCGCGCTCGACCCCATCTCGACCTCCAAGATTGAGGAGCTCGCCACGAACCTCAAGGAGCAGTACACCATCATCATCGTCACCCACAACATGCAGCAGGCGCTGCGCATTTCGGATAAAACGGCGTTTTTCCTGCTCGGCGAGCTCATCGAATACGATGACACGCAGAAGCTGTTCTACCAGCCGAAGCAGAAGCGCACCGAGGATTACATCACCGGGAGGTTTGGCTAATGAGAAGTAAATTTGACCAGCAGCTCGCCGCCCTCAACCAGGAGCTGACCGAGATGGGCGCGACCTGCGCGCAGGCCATCGGCCTGGCCGCACAGGCCCTGGAGCAGCAGGATGTGGCGCTCGCGGCCCCCGTGGGGCAGCTCGAGGAGCAGACGAACGAGCAGGAGCGCACGATCGAGGCCCTGTGCCTGAAGCTGCTTCTGCAGCAGCAGCCCGTCGCCCGCGATCTGCGGCAGATCTCCGCCGCGCTCAAGATGATCACCGACATGGAGCGCATCGGCGATCAGGCCGCGGACATCGCGGAGATCATCCCCTTCTTCCTCAGCCACAACACCTTTGACTGCACACTCGTCTGCCGCATGGCGCAGCAGGCCAGCTCCATGGTCACGCAGAGCGTCGACGCGTTCGTGCGCCGCGACGTGTATCTGGCCCGCTCCGTCGCCGGGCAGGACGATCTGGTCGACGAGGACTTCACCGCCGTCAAGCAGGCGCTCATCGCCGCCATCGCCCGCGAGCCCGGGCAGGGCGAGGTCGCGCTGGATCTTCTGATGATCGCCAAGTATTTTGAGCGCATCGGCGATCACGCCGTGAACCTCTCCGAGTGGGTCGAATTCTCCGTCACCGGCGTCCACAAGCACGACGGCGTGGAGTACGAATAAGGTCGGTTTCGCGCAAAAAAGCCGCCCAAATGGGCGGCTTTTCGTCGTTATTCGGCAGAGGGCTTTCTGCATTCGTCGGTGATCTCCCGTTTGAGCTCGCGCAGGGCGGGCGATTCCGGGTCGCGGGGATAGGAAAAGCCGGTCAGGTCAAAGGAGCGGAGGGTGCTGTCCGGGTGCATGACGAGGATCCGCTGGCCCAGCAGCAGCGCCTCTTCGAGCTGGTGCGTGACCAGCACGATGGTGCGCGGGAGCTTCCGCTGGATGGCCAGCAGCTGCGTCTGCAGCTCGCCGCGGGTCAGAAAATCGAGCGAGGCGAACGGCTCGTCCATCAAAAGCAGCTGCGCCTGGCTGGCAAGGATGCGCGCAAGGCCGAGCCGCTGCTTCATGCCGGTCGAAAGCTCCATGGGCGTGAGGTCGGCATAGTCCTCCAGCCCGACCAGACGGACGAAGTCCGCGGCCTTTTCATACCGCTCCTCCGGCGTCTTGCCGACGCCGCAGGCCATGGCGACGTTGCGCTGCACGTTCGTCCAGGTGATGACATAGGGGTCGGGGCTCAGCATGGCGCTGTGCCAGCCCTGCGGGATGCTGATCTCGCCGGCGTCCGGCTGTTCCTTCCCGGCCAGCAGCTTCAGAAGGGTGCTCTTGCCGCAGCCGCTGCGGCCGACGATGACCGTGAGCTGCCCGGCGGCGAACGTCACCGAGAGGTCCTTCAGCACCTGCCGCGTGCGGCTTTGCCGCTGCTCGCCGGTGATGACGATCTCCGTACTGTAGGATGTATAAGCCTTGTCCACATGCCGCAGGGTCACCGCGTCCATAAATATGCCTCCGTTCGGTCCGATTTCCTGCTATTTTACCAGATTTGGCGACCGAACTCAAGCTTCTTTTTCCGTTTTCGCCTCTTGCATTCCCCGCGGCGGGAGCGTATGATAGTCGCGCAAAAAATGATCGTCAAAAGGGTATCTTTTTATGAGCAAAGGCAAACATGATCAGGTCGACATGCTGCACGGGCCGCTTCTCGGGAAACTGGTCCTGTTCGCGCTGCCGCTGGCGCTCAGCAGCATCCTGCAGCAGCTGTTCAACGCTGTCGACATCGCTGTCCTCGGCCAGTTCGCCACCAGCCAGGACCAGGCCGCCGTGGGCTGCACGTCGGCCGTCATCAACATGTTCCTCAATCTGTTCCTCGGCATCTCCGTGGGCGCGAACGTCGTCATCGCGACGTACATCGGCCAGCGGGATAAGGAGAAGGTCCAGGCCTCCGTGCATACCGCGATGCTGATCGCGCTCATCAGCGGCTTTGTGATGATGCTTGTGGGGTTCGTGACCGCGCGGCCGATCCTGGAGCTCATCCAGACGCCTGAGAGCGTGCTGGACAAGGCGGTCTTGTACCTGCTCATCTATTTTGCCGGAATGCCGTTCATCATGGTGTATAACTTCGGCGCGGCAATTTTGCGCAGCGTCGGCGATACGAAGCGGCCGCTCATCTGCCTGACGGTGTCCGGCGTTCTGAACGCGGGGCTCAACATCTTCCTCGTCGCCGTGTGCGGCATGGACGTCGACGGCGTCGCGATCGCGACGGTCTTGTCCAACGTCGTCAGCTGCGTGGTGGTCGTGTGGATGCTCTGCCGGGAGAAGAGCGAGATCCGCCTGTCGCTGCGCGCGCTGCGGATGGACCGGGCGCTGCTCGGCCGGATGCTCGCCATCGGCCTGCCGGCCGGTCTGCAGAGCACGGTCTTCACCTTCTCCAACGTGTGTATCCAGTCGACGCTCAACTCGTTCGGCACGGCGGCCGTGGCCGGTTCGTCCGCGGCGCTCAACTATGAATTTTTCGCCTATTTCCCCGTCGTCGCCTTCGGGCAGGCGGCCGTGACCTTCTCCAGCCAGAACTTCGGCGCCGGGCAGTATGACCGCTGCCGGAAGATCTTCCGGCAGACGATGCTGCTGTCGCTGGTGTGCGCGGAGGTGATGGGGCTGGGCTTCGTGTTCGGCAAGGAGCTGTTCGTGCGCTTCTTTACCGCCGAGGCCGACGTCGCCGAATTCGCCTACATCCGCATGTGCACGCTCCTGCCGTTTTACTTCCTTGTGCCGCTGTATGAGGTCGGCGGGGCCGCGCTGCGCGGCATCGGGCATTCGCTGGCCCCGGCCGTGCTGACGGTGCTGGGCACATGCATGCTGCGGCTCATCTGGGTCTTCACGGTCTGCCGCATCTGGCCGGATTACCGCGTGCTGATGCTCGTCTACCCCATCACGTGGGCGCTGACCGGCGCGGCCATCATGGTCTGCTACTTCCTTGTCGACCGCAAGCTCGCCAAAAAATTCCTCACCGCCCAGACACACTGAATCTTGTCCGGCGCGGGCACGTTTGGTATAATGACAGGGCAGCACCGCACAATTGCGTCTGCGCGCTTCGGCGGATCTTTTCCGCCAATCCTGCGGTTTTCAAATCTTGGCTTGGCGAAAAATCTCTCGCCGAATCTGCTTGCCGAATTGTGCGGTGCTGCCTTAGAAAACACCTGAAGGAGTCTGCCATGAAACGACGGATCGGATCTTTGCTGCTGTTATGTTTGCTCTGCGCGTGCCTGTGCACGCAGGCGCTCGCTGTCTCCCCGCAAAGCTGCGCGGAGGAGCTTTCCGCCATCGACGTCTTCCGCGGGACCGACACGGGCTTTGAGCTCGACCGCGCCCCGAAGCGCAGTGAGGCCGCCGTCATGCTCGTGCGCCTGTACGGCGCGGAGGAGGAAGCGCTCTCGCTCTATGAAGCAGGGCTGATCGCCCACCCGTTTGAAGACGTGTCCGGCTGGGCCGCGCCGTATCTGGCGTGGCTGTACAGCGAGGGGCTCGTCCGCGGCGTGAGCGAGACGCGCTACGGTGCAGACGCCCCCTGCCGCGCGCGGGACTATGCGCTGTTTCTGCTGCGCGCGCTGGGCTATCAGGACGGCGCGGACTTTGCCTGGGCCGAGACCGAAGACTTCGCCGAAGCCTGCGGCTTTTACAGCCGCGCGCTGTTCGGCGGCACGTTCACGCGCGGGGATCTGGCGCTCATGACGTGGCTGGCGCTGCAGTGCCCGTCCGCGGACGGCAGCGGCACGCTGCTGTCTGGCCTGACAGCGCGCGGCGCCATCGAACAGGACGCCGCCCGGACGCTCGAGGCCTCGTTCCGCAAAAGCCCGGTGCGTGTCAAGGACGGGTCGGTCACACTGGACGCCGCGGCCTGGCGCAGCGCCTGCGCGGAGCTGGAGATCACGGTGCAGTTTGAAGCCGGCACGGAAACGCTCAGCGGTGAGGCGCTGCGGGCGCTCGTCGCGGCGGACGGGACGGTGCGGACGGACGAACTGGACGCGCTCGTCTCCGGCTGGGCCGGGCAGTACGGTACATACAACACGCCCTACCGCTTTGATTCCTACGTCAAGGGCGTCACGCCCATCGACTTTATCCCCTGCGACTACCGCATCGACGAGGCGGGCGTCAAAAAGCAGCTGCTGCAGGCCATCTGCGCCATGGAGCCCTGCACGATCACCGCGGGGCTGACGTGTTACCGCTGGGGCGCGCCGTTTGACATTTCGCTGACGCATGTCGAGGTCGATCTGGACAACCAGCAGCTGACATTCATCAAAAACGGGACCGTGATCGTGAACACCAACATCGTCACCGGCATGGTCGGCAGCCACCGCACGCCGATCGGCTTGTACGAGGCGCACAACAAGCAGACGAACTGCACGCTGACGGGCGCGGATTACGAGGTCTTTGTTAAATACTGGGTCAGCGTCATCGGCGATTCCATCGGCCTGCACGACGCGTCCTGGCGCAGCGTCTTCGGCGGCGACCAGTACATTTTCAACGGCTCGCACGGCTGCATCAACATCCCGGAGGCGGCGATGGTGAAGATCTTCAACAACATCGAAGACGGCACGCCGGTGCTGATCTTCGGCCAGAACAAATGGTACCAGCCCGGCTCCGCCGACTCCCCCGCCACCAAAAACCCCCTCCGCGGCACCACCGCCGGACAATAAGCGCCCTTGTACAAAGGGCGGAAAAGGCTCCCCTCCCAGGGGAGCTGGCTCGGCGCAGCCGGGACTGAGAGGTTGTCGCAGATTTGCGACTGCTGGTTGTCTCCGACGGCCCTATCTTTTCCGTCTTGCCGGAAAAGATAGGGGAGAAAAGGGGCGCTTGGATGCGTTTGGTGCAGTCTGCGTCTGAATTCAGGCGAGTCCCTATATTTTAGTTTGGCGTTCCACTCGGCGGTCACCTTACGAGTTTTTTACTACGCGCCGCCTGATACGGGGGTATCAGATTTGCAGCTAGTTTCCGTAGAATATCTGCCATCAATAGAAGGTGCAGTCTGAGTTTGTCAGGCTGCACCTTTTTGCGGGAAGGTTTTCTTTGTTTGCTTCGCACCTTGTAGGGGCGGGGCTCTGCTCCGCCCGCTGGTGCCGGTTTCATCAGAAACACGGGCGGAGCAGAGCCCCGCCCCTACAGGGTGCGTCCATTCTATACCTGCGGCTGACAGCTCCCCTTGCGCCCAAGGGGAGCCAAAATGAAAGAGCCCCTCGGGCGGCTCTTTTGTTTATTGGTCATCCCAGGGCCTGCAGTCTGGTGCGGAGAAGGCCCAGGGCGTAGTACATGGTCTCGTAGCGCAGGTATTGGTCGGCGGCGGCGTCCCAGAGGAAGCGCAGGCGAGGAGAGAATTCTTCGTCGCCGTGCCAGAACTGGACGGCGATACGGAGGTCCTCAAAAAACGGCAGCGCGTAGCTCACGTCCGCGCCCGGGAGGGCTTCGCCGCCGAGCGTTTCGCAGGCCGCGCGCAGGCGCGCGGGATCCTTATCGTACAGCAGCTCCAGCGCATCCGGCTTTTCGTTTTCCAGCAGCCCGCGGTGCACCTGGCCGCCGAAATCCAGCGTGGTCCTCCACGTCCCCGCGGCGTGCCGCCCGGGCTTCGCGTCGCAGAGCAGGTCGAAGATGGTGAGCGTCTCGTCAAAGCCGTCCGCCGGGAGCCAGCGGCCGTCTTCTCCGCGCTCGATGCGCCCGTTCCGGCGGCTGACACGGTAGGGTTCTCCCAGCAGCCGCAGATGCAGCCACTGCCCTTCCTGCCGCAGCCCATGCTCGCGCGCGACCGCGTCCAGATCGCGCGCGCAGAACAGCGCGCGGGCCTGCGCGGCCTGGATCTCATAGTTGTTCTTCCGCTCCATCCTTTACCCCTCCGTGCGCACACCGGCAAGCAGCCGCTGCCAGACCTCTGTGCTCTGCCCGTCCGACAGCCGCAGGGAATACGCGTACTGCCCGTCCGTCCAGACGGCGAGCGTATAGCGCTCCGCCGCCTCGCCGCGCAGCTCGGCGGTCACGGTCCCGACGGTCAGCTCCGTAACGGCCGGATAGTCGGTATAGTCGCCGGAATTATCCTCCGTGCCCGCGGAGGTACGCAGGTCGACGATCTGGCCGCCGCCCGCGTAGCAGATCTCGGCCAGCTCGCCCCAATAGCTTGTATAGGTCGTCTCCTCCACGTCGAACGGCAGCTCCGCCGCCTCCGCCGCCGGGAAGCCGACCGCGTCCGCGAGCGCCGCGGCATCCGCCACCTCGACCATGCCGTTGGCGATGGCCACCTGCTCGCCCTGCGGCGCGGGATCCATCAGCTTCGGCACGCAGACCGCGCCGAGCAGCACCACGGCCAGACAGGCCGCGAGCAGCGTATAGCGCCGGACAGGCGTCTTTTTCGGCGCGGCAGCCGATACATTCCGCAGGATGCGTGCGCGCATCGCATCGGTCACTTCGATCTTGTCCATGAGCTCGTCATACTTCAAAGTCGTACGCCTCCTTTAGGATCCGCTTCAGCTGCTCCCGGCCCCGGTGCAGGTCGGAGCGGATCGTCGCTTCGCTCCGGTTCAGCACAGAGGCGATCTGCCGGGTGCTCAGACCCTCGTAATAAAACAGGTGCACCGCCTCGCGGTACTGCACCGGCAGCTGCCGGACCGCGTCCCAGACGAAGGACAGATCCTCCCGCCCTTCGGCGGTCAGCTCTTCGTTCAGCTCGTCCGTCTGCCGGAGCTTGTTGTAGGACAGGCGGTTCTTGCTGAGGTTCGCCGCCACGCGCAGCAGCCACGCTTTTTCGTGGGCTTTGTTCAAAAACACCGGCGCGGTCTTCAGAAACTGCACCAGCGTATCCTGCAGGACCTCCTCGGCGTCAGCCATGTTGTGCAGGTACGAATACGCGTAGCGCAGCAGCAGATCGCCGTAGGCGTCCAGCAGCTTTTCCGCGCGGGCGTTGACCTCCGGCCGCGCCTGCGCACGGCTCTGCGGAGCCGGATCTTCTGCGGCAAACAGCCGCGCCAGCGCGGACAGCCATCCGCCCGGCCTGAGACACAATTCCATCGTATGTACTCCCATGGCCGCGCCGGAAGCTCCGGCGCGGCCTGTTCTGATTTTTCTTTTACCGGACCTGTGCGACCAGCTCCGCCATCGCATCGGCGGTCAGGCCGTTTTCCACGGATACAGCATAAGTATAGCCGTCCGCCTGCCAGATTGCAAGCTGCACAAGGCCGTCCGCGCCCTTCATGGTGACGGCTGCGTCCCCGCTCGTCAGCTCCGTCTGCTCGGCGTAGGCGTTGCAGTCGCCGCTGATGTCTTCGGCGCCGGGCGCCTTGCGGATGCGGGCGATCTCATTCTCGCCGGACGCGTAGATCACCTCGATCATTTTGTCCCCGTCCGCGTCCAGCGCGCGGAACTGCTTTTCGCTGCAGCCGTCCACGGCGTCGGGGATGGCGAGGTCAAAGCCCGCGGCGGCTTCCGCTTCGTCCAGCGATGCGTAGTCGGTCCAGGGGTTCGGAATCTGCTGCGTGTCGGTGCTGATCGCCGGCTGCGGCTGCCTGGCGCAGGCCGCGAAGGCCAGCAGCACGCATGCGGACAATACGAGTGCAAGATACTTTTTCATGATAAGTTTCCTCCTGTGGTTGGCAGTACCGTACAATTCGGCAAGCAGATTCGGCGAGAGATTTTTCGCCAAGTCAAGATTTGAAAAGCGCAGGAATACTGTACGTACCCGCAAGGGGCATGCCGCATCCGTAAGGCTCCTTCGTCGCCAACGGCTGCGCAATATTTCAAGCTTTTCAAACCGCAGGATTGGCGGAAAAGATCCGCCGAAGTGCGCAGACGCAATTGTGCGGTGGTGCCTGTGCTTTTGTGGGCAGCGCTTGGTTCGCGCCGCCGGTGTTTTTTTTGACCGGCTCACTTGCCGTTCTGCCCTGTAAACAATCCGGGCAGAGGAAATGTTGCAGACAGGAGAAAAAAATTTTTTACAGGCAGTTCTGCAGGATGCAGAGGATCAGCTGCGCGTGCTCGCATTCCTCCTGCGCCATGCGCAGCAGCATGCACCGGTGCGTCCCGGCATTCTCGGCGAGCGCGGCGTAGGCCTCGTGCGCGGCGTGCTCCGCGGTGTACTGCTGGCGGAGCGTTTCGTTGATGCAGGTGACGCAGGGGCGCTCCGGCCTGCCGGGGCAGGCCTTTTTCCCGGTGTTCAGAAAATAGACGGCTGCGAGCTTTTTTGCGTGGCAGGCCTCCTGCTGCGCGATGGCGCGCAGCATCGCCTGTGCCCGCCCCTTCATCCGGGCGGCCAGATGGGCATACAGAGCGCTGTCGGCGCGTTCGCCGTCGATCAGAGAAAGCAGTTTTTCCGGCGTCAGCGTTTCGCTCTGCGCCTGTGCGGCGGGGGCCGGATTCTCCATAGCCGCGGCGGGCGCGGTCTGCGCGCTCATCACGCGGCTCCAGACCCGCTGCGTCTGTTTTTCCGTAAGTGGCTGCATGGGATCTCCCTCCTTCGCCCCCTGTCTCTTATACACATCTGACGCTGCCGACGATCTAC
>OJQF01000289.1_pt1 | contig 30222 bp, 41 predicted proteins | sample 1598681 | NCBI WGS metagenome assembly OJQF01 (sample SAMN03922506, study PRJEB24848) | human gut metagenome | isolation source: stool sample | host: Homo sapiens | place: Germany | collected 2011-11 | reverse complement strand
TTTAGGGTTAAAACCGAGTCCGGTCATTTCGTCGAAAACAGCCGCCACAACGTCGGTTAATAGATACCACGCTCCCATCTGCCATTCCTTGATTTTGTTGGAGTTCTCAATCCGGTATATGCCAAATATCGATATAGTGTACCCCTTGCAATTTTCAATTTCTTAGCTATCTGCGGAACGCTTATCCCTTTTGCTCAAACTCATAAACTATTACCCAAGGATTATTATCCCACGTCCCTTTGCCGGAAACCTTGTCGATGAGGGAGGCAAAGGCGGCGCGGGGACTGTCAAAATCAAAATAAAAACCTTCTTCTCTATCCGGTCTTTCGAAATAATACACTCCGAGTTCTTCGAAGTACTGCACGCCCTCTCTGAGACACTCGCTATCCGAAATATCCTGCAACCGCTCGCAGCGGACATCCGTTATGCGAATTTGGTGAGGCATAAGTTCTGCTTTGGAGAACATCTTATTCTTCCAGCCGGGCAGATTTGGTATGGCTTCCAATTTGCATCCATATGCCTTTGAAAGCTGAAGCAAGAACGTATTTACGTCTGGATGCTTGTCAGATATGGATTTATAACTTTGCGCCACGGCTACGATATCGCCAAGTTTATATTTAGTATTATAGTAATAGCCCGCTTCAAACCATCTTACGCCGTTGCCACAATACTTGCAATATATACCGCCTGTATCTCGCTCTACCTCCAAAGCCATAGGCTCATCCGACCAATAAGCCCCCCAGTAATTTTTGTGATTGGCGGTGCAATCCTCCGGCATTGGATTAATTAACCGCCTCGTCATGGTTTTCCGCCCATCGATAACCGCTTGCGTGAGGCCGTAACGGTCGTTAAACATTATCTTTTTCATAGTTTCACCTTACCGCATTCGGGGCATACCCATTCGCGGTCGCTAAGTTTCAATTCTCTGTTCACATATCCACACTCACAAGTCTTTGAGGACGGATAGAATCGGACTATCTTGTAACGCAGTCCTTCTGTATTTGGCTTTCTATGTGTCGCATTTAACCTTTGTTTTATACCAAATCTTATGTTTTTTACACGCTATCGCATTGCGACTTTTTATCACGTTCTGTAACTTGCAATGGTCGTTATTGCTGGTTGCATCTCGTTCAAGGTATATGCAACTCCAACAATGTCTTTTTTTGCTTTGTCCCATAAATTTTATTCTTTTTCGTTTGACATACTCCCACGACTAAAGCGCGTGGGTTATCTGCGGTAACTTTCATTTTCAAACGAAATTCGGTCGAACATCTCCTCAAACCGGTCGGTTATCCTTGCCCCATAGCGCTGCTCGATTCCCTCATCATCCAGATTGCTCGTGATGATGGTGGGCTGCATCCTGTCGTACCGCCGGAATATCGCGTCGGCCACCGGCGTTGCCTCCGTGCCGTAGTGCTTCACGGTTGCCGGTTCACAGCCCATATCGTCGATGATGAGCATAGGCGCATCCACGATTTCCGCATAACGGCTGTCCGTTACCGGAATCCCGGCCAAATGCACGGCGGATACTTCCGTAGCAAGCGGCACGTTTCGGACTATCCGTTCGGCCTCCAGCCCCTCCTTCTCGGTCAATCGCCAAAGTCCGTAGGCCAGCTGCTCCTCTGCAGCTCCGCGCACGGTGAGCAGAAAAAGCCTCATTGCCTTTGCCAGCGTCGTCTTGCCGTTTCCCAAGCCTCCGTAAAGGAGCAGCCCGGGCCTGTCGCTCCCGGTAAACCACTGGGCCGCCTGCCGGATGTGCGCCGCAGTAGCCTCGTCCCGGAGGAACTCCCTGCTCCGGCCGGAAACGACCGCCGAATACGCCGCCGTAAGGCCTCCTATCACCTGTACTGCCGAAAAAGGCAGCCTATAGCGTGCTCCGACGTTTTTCCGGACGCCCAACTGTTTTAGTGTCTGTTCGTAAAGATTCATGCTCTTTTTCTCTTTTGGCGCAATTTTTCTCTTTTTCCCTTCGTGCCCAAGTGCTTAGGCGTATACCGAGCTCCCAAGTCGGCTGCAGTTCGTACCGCATTTTCGTCCCTGAGCGGTTCAGCTCTGCCCAGTACGCATAGAAGTCGCGTATCATCTCCCGGCCATAGGTGGCCACGTAGGGAACCAAAGAATCGTGAAAAACCTTTTTCCTGTCGTTCGTAGCGGCGGTAGCCGCGTCTTTCTTTCCTCCTACACCGTCAGGTGTAGGAGTTTCTTTTATTTCTTTCTTTAATTCTTTCTTTTTGGTTCGCGTCTGGTTCGCATCTGGTTCGCGATTGGTCCGGTTTGCGATTCGCGATTGGTCCGCAGACCACGGTAAACTGCTGTCAATAATATTATTATGCGGTTCGGTTCGCGGTTCGTCGCTGGTTTTTTCGCCGGTATGCCTGTCTGTAACCAAGGGATTGTAAGTATCATAATTACACAATCTTATAACGGTCTGGCCGTGCTCCTTTCTCGTTTCTATCATTCCCTGCGATTTAAGCATATCCAGAAACCGAGTCACTTTGCCTGCACTCCATCTCCAGCGATTCTCGAGAAATCTTCTGCTCGCGGCAAGTTCTCCCCTTCGGCTCTCTATCGCCCGTCCATCGAGTATGATGACCCGTTCCTCTATTCCCGCAGCTTGTATCAAATCAAGCCACGCTTCGGCACGTGAATACTCACGGGGTTCGACCCATAAGGGATTTGCGAAAAACCGCCTGCTAAGCATGATGTAACCTTTATTCTCCATATCTCACCGTATCCCATAAACCAACATCGCCGCATCCCGGCCATGCGAAGAAGTAATACCAGCATATCCCGTAACCGTCCGGAATTGTTCGGGCGACAGTTTCGTGCGGTTCCGTTCGGGCGCCACAAATTCGGCCGTAACGCCATTCTCCCGGCACCAGTCCTCCCACACCGTCGCATCCCGGCACACGCTTCCCGCCCCTTTCAGCCGCTCGCGGCCCGTGGCACCGAACCACCGCCGCTGCCGGGCGTCCTCTATCCGCAGCCGTACCGGCCCCTGCCGCATGTACCCGCGAACCAGCTCCATGGCCTGCGTAATCGTTACCGTGCGCACCGCCACCAGCCGCTGTCCGTCCCATGCGGCAAAACCGGTATGCCGTCCTGTATCAATTCCTATCCAAATCATCGCCTATGCCGTTACATGTAAATAGCCTGTCGCGCCGTCTCTTTCTCGATGACGCGCAGAAAATCCGCCTCATCCGGTGCGGGAAGGTAGATGCCGCACTCCTTGGAAGACCACGCCCGGAACCGCTCTATGGCCGTTGTCAATTCCGCCGTCGTCACGTCCCGCGTACTGCGAAGCCGCTCCACCTCGCCCAGAAAGCGGTCGGGGCGGCGGACGCAGAACAAATCCGCGTTGCACAACCGCTTGAAGTACGCCTCCTTGACGAATTCCAATGTGTCTCCGTACTCCAGCGCGAACCACCCTAAAAGCAGGTGGAGATACTTATTCTGGCTCAGCGTGCGGGGGCGACGTTCGGAAAGTTCCACCCGTGCCCCGGCCCGTTCCAACGCCGCGCACCGCGTGCTGAAGCGCCGCATGTCCGTATCATCGCTCAGGTCGTACAACATCGCAGACCGTTAAAATGGAAGGTCGTCGTAAGTGCTGCTCCCGCCCTTGCCGTTGTTCTGCCGCGGGTACCTGTCGCCGTTGTTCTGGCCGGAGTATTTGCCGCCATTCTGAGTGTCGTCCTGTTCGTCGAACACCTGTACCGTGCCGTCCCATGCCCCGGTGGGGATGGCGTCGATTCTCAGAAATTCCGCGCCCGAATCCAGATAGAACGCCTTGCCTATCGTCTGCCACCGCGTCCGCTTCTGCCCGTCGCTCGTCGTATATTCGTGCGGCACGACTAAATTCCGCCTATTGACCACTCTTGCCATAACTGTCTATTTTATTCGCAAATTATTCCTTGTTTCGAGTCGGGCGCCGGGAACATCCTCTCCGCCCTTAATCGCCTGCGCTATCAGCTTTTTGTCTGCCGTGCGGGTGGTTTTCGTCACCACGTAATGCTCCGGCAGTGCCGCCTCGTCGTCGATGTGTACCGCGGTGGATGCATGCACGGAAAGAGCGTATTTGCCCGCGGCCAGACGCCTCACGTCCAGCGCCACGAATGCCTCCGCCAGCCGGCGGCGCAGTACATCGGCGCGACGCACGTAACTCTTGCGCAGCTTACTCAACCGCTCTTCCTCCGTGCGTATGGCCGCCACGTTTGCCTCCGCATCCAGTATCGAGGCCGCGTAATCCTCCGCACGCGCTTCCAGCTCCGAGGCATTAATTTGCAACTCCTCTTCCAGTTCCGGGGTCAGCTCCCCTTCTGCCGCCTCGATAGCATCGTTCAGACGCATCTGGGCGGCGGTGATGTTATACAATGATTTCATGATATTTTCTCCTGTATTTTTTTATATATATCGTAAATCCCTGCTACGTGCTGGAGTTCTTCTTTCGTTATCGTGTACGTATTTTCCAGCAGCCCGTATAAGCTGAACAGATGTCCGGACGCTGACGCTTCGCTCTCTTTCTTGGCTATCCACCGGCACAGCATGTCGCGGGATATTTCGTCGTCCAGCTTGGAGGCGATGAACACCGGACGAGGGGAACGAGTCGGGTGCACTGCCTGTGAGGGCTCAGTCTTGTCGCCCTCCTGCGCATCGCCCGGTCGGGCATCCACGTCGTCCTCGTCAGTCGGAATGTGGAAAAACTTCATCAGGAAGTACCGCTCCCCGTAGGTCATCGCACTGCCGGCACCCTTATCCCAGTCATTCTGGCCGTTGGCTGCCCATTCGCATACCTCACGCTCCCCGCTCTCTGTATCTATCCACGTGAAGCGCATGCGCAGACACGTGTGCATCTCAGCTTTCGGCCGCGCGTCCCTGCCTACCGTATAGTCCGTGCGCGTGTTCGTCACTTCGAGGATTTCAGACTTGAGCAACAGTCCCAGCTCGTCCATTTTCGGGCGAACGACGCCCAGCAGCTTTGCCCCGGAAACATAGCGGTAGTTCCCCGTACCGCCCGTGCTGTCCGGAAGCAGCCCACGTACCGATTGCTGTAGCTCAAGCAACTTACCCAATAGCTTTACGTTTTCCATAACTACTATTTTTTGATTAAAAACCTTTATTTTACGCCAGCCCGAACTTCACGCGGATAACATGCGCTATGGCCAGATATTCGCGGGCATACTGACTATCGCCGTGCGTATGCCGTACTTTCGCCTCGAAAGCCTCTATATCGCCGTGGAAACAGCCGCATGTTATTTCGACACCGCCGTCCGACGTGCGGTAAGCGTGCGTATGCCTGCCTATGCTGCCGAATACGTCGAATCCGCAGTGGTCGTCATTGCCGTACACCCGCGCATTGCCGGACACCCACGCATTGCCGTACACCCGCGCATTGCCGGACACCCACGCATCGCCGTACACCTGCGCATTGTCGGACACCCGCGCATCGCCGTACACCCGCGCATTGCCGGACACCCGCGCATTGTCGGACACCCACGCATCGCCGTACACCCGCGCATCGCCGGACACCCACGCATTGTCGGACACCCACGCATTGTCGGACACCCACGCATTGCCGGATAGGTTGTCCTCTTTTTCGATGAATCCGCCCAAGTCGCCAGTTTTGGCCCATTTGCAGTCGCGCGTACAGCGTATGCGGTGGAGGGTCTTGCCGGCTACTTCTATCGTTTCATCGGTCAGCTCGAAATGTTTTTCCATTTTCCTGTATTTTAATAAACCTTTGAGGGGACGCGGGAGTCGAACCCGCCGCCGGTGTCGGACTGCCGGCCCACATGCCCCTTTCTACCTACAGCCGCTCGACGTCCTGTCTATGGAACTCGTTGGCATAGTTCCTCAACTTCTCGAGAATCTCCAGTTCGTCGGCATCGGCATTACCGGCATTTTTTATCCAACTTAAAAAATGAAAACACAACTGGACACGCAGCCGTCTGTCTGTGCGCGCCGCCAGGGAACCGCACCACAATGGGAGGCACGACAAATCCAGGTCGGCGTCGCGCAGGTTGGCGTCGCGCAGGTCTTTAGACACGACCAAATCCCTTAAATTATCGTCCGTACTTTTTATATTTGTATATATACCTTGATTACAGGGACAAAGATAAAGCGTTGATTTGAATTTTGCAAACAATTTTTCAAAAAAAAGATGCCTGCTACCTATTAATTAATTGATAATTAAGACTATCTTAAAAAACCCGGCGCGGCTCCCGCGTGGCCGGGGCTAAACTAAAATCACAAACAATATGAAGTACCTAATCGAAATAGTCCTCAGCTCCATCTACCTGCGTCGGGTCGAAGTCGCAGACAGCTACGGGCCATTGCAAGAAGACGCGCTCGTCCCTGTACGCTTCCAGCGCCGCGGGCATTTGTCGGCATTCCCAGGAATCGAGGCGGACAACGCCGCGCCATGGCGGGCCATCGAAATACGAAGCCTCCGGGCCGTCGTCCTCTGTGTCGCAAAAGACCTCCACCGTGCCCTGGAGCAGCACCAGCCGCTCCTCCGACCTACCCGCCGCATCGGGCACCGCGAAGAACTCGGCAAAGGGGTATGCACCCTCGCGCCGCAGGCCGTACCGGAACCTCCTCTCGTCCGTCCGCTGCAGCAGCTCGTCGATAATCTCCCGGTAGTCCGATGACGTGAAGTCGCGACCCGAAAACCGAGGAGGTATCTGAGACGATACGGATACGTTGTTACTATTGTTCGCAGTCATTGTTCTTTAATATTAAAGAATTCTTAAACAGCCTTTTTGCCCGATATACGAGTACCCCGAATATTAGGAAATCGGTGCTAGTGCCACACACTACCAGTTCATCGCCGTCCTTACGCACGAGCGGGAGCGTGACCTTTAACAAAAACACCCGTTGCCCTTCATTATACTTCGGTGTGCCGACGTAAATATTTCTTTCCATTGGGAAATGTGTTTGTTTGAGAGTGCAGCAGGATTTGCACCTGCGAACGCCTGCTTACGGTAATCGTCTTTTACACAGGCTACATGCTGCTCGCCTTGTCGGGCATAATTACCACATGGATATAGCGTGTACTCCCTCGCCTTGCACTCTTTGACTATTTAATCATAATCCTCCCACTCGACAGGAACAGTGGCGATGCGTATCAGACTTAACTCTCTGTACTCTCCGCTATTGACCGCATCATCGTAACTATCAAACAAATTACCGCTTTCGTATAACCTATTCCAATTCGGTGATAATCCGTTTTTCACGCTCGGATAATTCCAGGACGATGACCGTCGCTTGCTTCGCCGCCTGTTGCTTCGCCGCCTGTTGCTTCGCCGCCTGTTGCTTCGCCGCCTGTTCGTAAGCCTCGATTTTTCGCGCCGTGGCCTTATCCGAAAGGAGATATCCGCCTCCATAAATACCTCCCCCTTTCTGGTTATCGAGTTTGTGGACCCTTCGACATTCTGACGCCCGCACCTCGAATTTGACGTAAGGGGCTATCTTGCCCAACAATGCGGCGGATACCACATTGTCCGGGTAAATGTATTTTGGCAAAAGTCGTCGCTTCGTTTTTGCGGCATTTTTGATGCGGGCGAGCAGGTCGGGCGCGGTCATAATACGAATGTCGCCGAAAAGGTTGCTGGCAAACGACGTATCGACGCATGCCCCGTTTTCGTATGTCACCCGAGCGTCGCACACTATGCTTGTCCAATTCATGCCGACCGGACCGAACAACGTTAGATGCGGCGCGAACAGAAAAAAGGATATGTTGCGAGACTGAAAAAAGCGGCACACCTGCGAAAATATCGAAAAGGGAGGATTATCGACCACCACGCAGCCGTCCGGATAATCGTAATGCTCGTAATCGCCGCCAGGCCAGAAGGGCCGCACGATTTCCCGTCCCTCGATATCGGCATTTTCCCGCAACCATCCAAGGACAGCATCGTAAACCGGCTGTGGCGTGTAGCAATCGTCCGTTGTCTTTCGGGGCTTGAATTTCTCCACAAAACCGTCATAATCCTCGTGTATCTCCCGCCTCGATTTACGGGCCATAACTGTATCCCGCCGCTGTTCATCGGCGAAAAGAGAACCTTGTATATTCACGTCGTTAACCATCGTAATGTCTTGTGTTTTTGGAGGGTGAGGCATGATTTGAACCTGCGACCTACGCTCGGATACGCGGGAATTGCGACCCTATGTTTCCCTATTTCCGTACCCTGCATCGCTCTAACCGCTGAGCTACGCACCCTGAATGACTATTCTTCCCATTCAACAAGAACAGTAGTAATATATGTGGAGAACTTTTCCCCATACTTTATAGCCTCCTCCTCCGTATCGAAGGTGCCACCTATATGGTATTGCTCCCTCTTATATACATTCACCCACGCGCGGTGTTTGACGGATGCCATCATGAGGTCGTCATCATATTCATCCACTGCGTACCCGTATTTAGTATACGTTCTGACAACCTCAGACTTTCCGTCGTGCGTTTCAATAGCAACCACTATCGGACATTCATCGTCGGCCTTCAGGTCGAACGCGAGAATCCTCGCCGGACGGCCGGCGCGCGTCATCACGGGGGCCCCGGCCTTGGCGGCCTCTAAATCGAAAGGTTTGAATTTATATTCCATATCTATTTCTTTATTAGATAAATAATCCTGTTCATAATCCACCGAGCCTGCATTTCCAGCCGGTAACGAAGACGCGGACGTCTCTCCAATACGGTAATCCCTTCCATATTAATTTCATTTTAAACCTGCGGAACCGCGGGGATTCGAACCCCGACCTCACCCCAAAAATCTACCGAAAAAGGTGCGTGCCCATTTACACTTCGGTTCCATTTCACCGCGGGCCTCTCGGATGACGGTGAAAAAATAATAACCTTCTTTTCTGACTATGGAACAAACGGTTTATCGTTCATTTCTCCAGTATCTTTTAAGTTCCTTGCCTGTGAAAACCTTCCTGCCTTATCGTTTAAGACATTCTCGTAACAACAACTATCCGTTGTCCGAGCCCCGACGTGTGTTTGCTCGTTGTATATCTCCGGTCTAAATTTTGCGAAACCAGATAACATGAAGTTTTTATCGTGGTGTACTTGCATTCGGAAAGGTTGAAAGCAACAGCCTGCCCCACTTCAAGCGCCCGTATCTGCCCCATCACATTGCCGCGAGTTATGTGTTCTTTGCTCATTCCCATATGTTTATTATATTTGTATATATACCTTTGATTACAGGGACAAAGATAAAGCATTGCTTTGAATTTTGCAAATAATTCGAGGCATTAATTTAAGACAAATAAAGCATCTCCGCTTATTATATATAATCCCGCACTAAGCGTATAACTATTTGGTATTTAATGTAAAAGCCCACGTAAAAAATGCCAGGTGACAAAAACGTGCCAAAATTTTCTCTAAAACCCCCGGCGGGGTGCACTATTTTTCTCTAAAAACCCCCGGCGGGGTGCACTATTTTTCTCTAAAAACCCCCGGCGGGGTACTGGTATCCCCGTAACGCTCTTTCATCAGCTGGAGAGCCTCTTCGATGAACGCACGGCGAGTGGGGATGGCGTGTTTTTTCATGAAATCCCGCAGCTCGGTTATTTCTTTCGGCTGAAGAAAAAAACTAATACTTGCTCCTCGAGGGCCGTCTATCGGTTTACGGCCGGCGCCGGGACGGTAGCCGCCCCGGCCGTCTTTCTTTTTTTTCTCGGTCATCGGCTATTCGCTTTTCGTAATCTTCTGCATCAACGCTACCGTGCCGCGGGCCGCACGAAGTGCGCATATGAAGCGTTCCGCCCCCGCCTCGCCCTGTGCATCGACCATGCGCTCCCGCTGGGAGAGGGCCGTCCGCAGTACGTCGTCTATCGCGGCTATTTGTTCATCGTATCCGCCGCGACCGCCGCCGACCGCTTCCATTTCTCCGAAAATATATGCTCTTAGCGCTTTTTTCAACAGCGGCGGCACCCGATTCGGATGCGTCAGAGGCGTATGAAAATATTCGACAACCTCCAACACGACCGTCGTCGAATCCTCGAACGTCTTCGTGATGAAAGTTTTGCCTTCTGCCTGCAACGCTGCGATGTGTGCGTCCCGGCGGCTTTTCGGCAAAAGATAGCCACGGGCGATAAATCCGACCTCCTTGTCTGTACAGACAACGAAATCGTCGGTAAACCGAGCCGCCGGAGAACGGCGGCTGCGGTCGATGATGAATGCTGGATAATTTTTCGGCATAATATTAAAAATCTGTTGACGTCAACAACCTTTGATATTCTTCTTCTTCGTCCGAAGTGAGCGGATTTATTTCACGACATTGATGCAGCCAGAAAAGACGTGCGTCGTCCTCGCTCATTCTCGACCTCACATCTTGCGGCGCCGAGTATCTATTATTGAACAAATCGACAAAATAATTAGTAAATGCTTCGTTCCCTTCACGTCTGCGAAGTATCTGCCCCTGCTGCACTTCACGCGACGTCATCGTGCGGCAGATTGTCTGACCGTCGTTTGTGTGGAAGAATACGCGGCCGCTTTCCTGATTCTCGTTGATTAAACGAATGTCCGATGCTTTCATATCGTTGTCTGTTGTTTGATTGTCAAATTCTTTGTCGTTTTTAGATTCTTCGGCGGTTACCTCCTCCGCCTCGGCCGGTTCTGCGGCCTGCTCAGCCTCATTCTGTTCGGATGCCTCAATCTCTGCGTCGAGGGCGGCCAACTCCGCCTGCTCCCATTCGCGGTATTCGGCTATCTGCTCGTCCGTAACCTTCATCATGGCGAAGGCAACGCACCAGCGCTGTTTTTCGGAAAGGCAGATATTGTGATGAAGAGCCTTGTCGCAAATGTCGGTTACGAATCCCTGACCGTATTTTGCAACGATTTCGAGAATGCCGTTCGCCTCTGTCGAGTATTCCCAGACAGTGCAGTTCCCTGGATAGTTTCTTGTCGGAATGCAGTCAATCAGATTGAAAATTGCGCGAACGTTGTTTTTTGCGCGAAGGTCAGAAAGATTGTCGTAGAAGTTTTTGAAAGTTTTCATATTGTTCTCGTTTTGAGCCCGGCGGCTTGGTTTTGGTTTTTAATTCACTACAAAGGTAGTAATTAATTTTGAAAATGCATATCTTTTTTTCAAAAAAAAAGATGCCTGCTGCTGCATTTTTTCGCTCATAATTATTGTCTTTATTTGTATTTTTGTAGTAAATAATAAGTTAAAACAATGGCAAAGTATTCTCCGGAGAAAATAGAAGAATGTGCCGCATGGGTACGCCAAAACGGGCTGTCTGAATACGGCGGAGGAACGCTCGCCGATATGTGCAGGTCGTGCGACATTAGTGCGACTACGTATTTTGACTGGATGGAAAAATCTGAATTTTCTGAAGCTATAAAAAAAGCGAAAAAGGAATACCGCGACGGATTGGAAAGACGAGTAGTGCGCTCTCTTGCCACAGCCGCTGAGGGTTTTGAATGGACGCAAATTGTTACACAAAAGACGGGAAACGGAGTGGTGAAACAAATAACCGAGAAGACGATGCGCGAAGCCCCCAATGTAGCCGCATGTATTTTCCTTCTGACAAATCTCGCCCCGGAAAAATGGAAGAACAAGCAATCGAGCGAATTGGCCGGCCGCATAGACATTAATCAGATAACAGGTATGAAAGTGATATGATGACAGTTTTTTGGATAATATTACCGTTCGCCGTAATCGGTCTGGGGGCCGTGTGCGGTATTATCGCTCCGATAATATATCGCCGTATCGTCGGTGGATGGGAGGCTCACTTATTCAAGCGCTGGAGACGTCTTGAAGCGAGATACAGACGGAAATATGGAACTGACGTTTGACACGCGCGGAAATGACAAGCAGAAAGAATGCGCTCGGCTATGGTGCGACAACTCCGTAACGGAAATACTTTACGGAGGCGCTAAAATGTGCGGAAAATCATATCTCGGATGTTCTTTGATATTTGGAGATGCGCTCACGTATCCTGAAACGTACTATTTTATTGCGCGGCAAAATCTCACCGACCTCGTGCGTTTTACAGTTCCGTCTATTCATGAAGTTCTGAATGCATGGGGGGTCGATTCTTCGCAGTATGTGACGTACAACGGGGCATATCACTATTTCGAGCTGTATAATGGTTCTCGCGTGTATTTGATTGAAGCAAGTTATAGGCCTTCCGACCCGCTGTACATGCGGTTCGGCTCGATGCAGATGACGCGCGGATGGATTGAAGAGGCTGGAGAATTTTGCAGGGCGGCCAAGTCCAACCTTATGGCTACTTTGGGACGCAAAAATAACGAACGTTACGACCTGTCAATAAAATTGTTACAAACATGCAATCCGTCGAATAACTATTTGTACAACGATTATTACAAGCCCTACCGCGACGGGACATTACCGTCGCACATCCGTTTCATCCAAGCGTTTATTTCAGACAATAAGACGGCTACGCAGGAATACATCGAAAATCTGCGACAAGCTCTTACCCCCGCAGAACGAGAGCGTCTGCTGTACGGACGTTGGGAGTTTGATACAGACGCGAGATTACTGGTAGATTATGACGCCGTATGCGACGCATTTACAAACGATTTCGTGAACGAGGGTGACCCATATATATCGGCAGACTTGGCCGGAGGCGGACGCGATACGTGCGTAATAGCTCTGTGGCATGGCGACGTCTGCCGCTTTCCGTTCGTGAAAAATAAGACGGGCGGAAAAGATATTGAAACAGCTATACAGAGAATTGCGACAGAAAATAACGTGCCCAGGTCGCACATAGTGGCTGACGCGGACGGTCTGGGATTTTTTCTTGAGAGCTATATGCGCGGCATAAAGGAGTTTCGCGGTGGTTCAAAAGCAATACATGACACATACGCTTCGCTCAAGGCCGAATGTGCATATAGATTGGCCGAAAAAATAAATAAACGTCAGATACGCATAGATTGCCCGCCCGAGTATGCCGAACGCATACGCACGGAGCTTATGCAGCTGAAAGCGGCTGACGTGAACACCGACAATAAGCGCGCTCTCATAAAAAAAGAGGAAATGAAACAGGCATTGGGGCATTCGCCGGATTTTTTAGACACATTAATTATGCGGCAGTTTTTCGACATACACGACAAAGCGGAGGGGGCTCGTTTCTCGCCGCTGCAAATACCTAAAAAAAGATGATTGGAAGCATAATATCATTTATCGGCGATTTTGCCAAAACGTGCAACGTCGGAGGCGGAGATGTGTATTTCGAGTGCGACAGTGCCGATTTGATTGCGGTTAAAATCGATACCGTACCGCGAACGAATGACGATGGGCACGCAAATTTCTTTATATATGTCGAACCGCCTGTCTACTCTAACTATATATTGCCGCGAAGCCGTATTCCTCATCAGCAAACTACAGTGCGTGTATATTTCTGCGGTTTTGTTGAGATGCACAGCACGTATGAAAAAGGAAGTACGGAATTTTCCGATAACGATATGACTACCCGTACGCGTCTTGCTGTGCAGGACACGATAGAGCGGCGGCTCGTCCGGCCATTTCTGCAGGCGCTGAAAAAATCGGACATGGCCGCACGATTTCCCGATTCGTTCGCAAATCTGCGTATTAACTACAGGGCGGAACCGCGGTTCGACGCGAACGAAATAAGCATTTATGTAGAATTTCAGTGGGAGGAGGGGCTGTGTGCCGAAGATTATGCGTAAAGTAGATATCCGAGGGGGACAGTTTACATACGGACAACGTATAGAACTCGGACGCATTTTGCAGAACGCGAAACTGTCTGAGTTCGCCAAAATGGAAGCGTGCATGAAATGCCTTGTGCCAAAATGGTCGTTCTTGAATATCCGTGAAAGCATTGCTTGGTGGCCGGAAGTTATAGACGGTTTGGCATACTGGATTAATCGTGAAAATAAAGAGCTTTATAAAGCCCCTACCACGGAAGAGAAAGCTGCAGGTATACTCGACATGCAGCGGAAAATCAGTTACATGGGAGTAATCACATCTCTCGCAAAAGAGTTCGCGACGGACCCAGACACGATACTGTCATGGAAATACGCGAAAGTATTCAATATACTTTATACCGATATGCAGCGGGCGATATTTCACGAGCGGCTGCATAAGAATCGCGAAGAAAAAGCTGCCCGTGCACGAAAAGCGAAAAGACGATGACAACAAGATTCGACAGCGAGCTTCTTCAGCACTTGGAAATGCTGAGGGATGACATAATAGAGGCTTCTCGCCGTGCCGGACAGCAGGCAAGTGGACGGACGTATTCAGAAACGACGGCAACGGTAGAGCGCACTGGGGATATTATCGAGGGAGCGATAAAGGCTCCCGGATATTTCCAAACTCTCATCACGGGGCGGGGGCCCGGACGCGTCCCGGCCAACTTTACCGACATTATCGAAGAATGGGCAGCCGCCAAAGGTCTTTATTTTATAGATGCGCGAGATGCCAGACGTTTTGCCAATGCGGTAGCATGGAAAATACGCCGCGAAGGGTCGGAATTATACAGAAATCATCTATACGTGGATTTGGTCGACACGCCCGTAAAAAATTTTGAGGCGTGGCTTGAAACGGCATTAGAACAAGCGATGCAAATACTTATCAATGAAGCACTGTCCGTCCCTGCATCATCACAACACGGATATATATTATAGATTATGGCATACTGTCTGAAAAAACCGAAACCAATATGTTCAGCGTACGAGGAGACGGAACTCGTATTGCAAACTGACAAAGGACTGTATAAGTGGGCGCAAGCACATCAAAATGATACAGAAGGAGTTAATATTCTACCGTTAAAAACATCCAATGCAGATGTTGAAATGCCTGTGGGTAGCTCGGCTATGCCGGCCGGCCAACGTCAATTACCGACATTATTTTCAAGAATAGAATCGTCCGGACTTACCAGAATATCAGCAGGTGGAGTGAGCACTATAATACCGTTTACAATAGGGAAATATTACAGTCTTGGTATCAATAAATTAAGTATTAAAACGAGCACCACAAATAACAAATTTAACGGGGGACGCGTGGAATTGATAATAGACCAAACATTCGGTGATGCATTATGGACTTTAAACACAACGCCATCTCGCAACTTTGTCGATTATATAGAGCGAGCATATATCAATGCTAATCAATTATCTACCGTGGGATATCCGGACATGCAAGCTGCTTTATGTACACAATTTATTGTTCAAAATCCATTTAAAGATGTAACCGAAGCATGGACAGGCCCTGGACTAACTGCATGGTTTAATTTCAGACATTGTATTGGTGTTCCTCAATCTTTTGACTGCACAAACAGACCTTTAGGGTACGTTGAAGTATCACAAATTATGCGCAATAGTAATTCGTTGGGAATAGAATTAGTGTTTAATATAGACAATATTGCAAATGATGATTTAGAACATCCTTTAGTAATTTATGCAGACGAACTGTCGCAACCAGTTGACGTAATAGGTTTTAAAAATGGCAAATTAGTACGACTCCAAGATTCATCTACTACTATTGACGTTGTTTTAAAAACACTAAATCATATTGTTATTTGGACAGACACAGCCGCCGTTACATCAGGAGGCACTGGAATTATGCGTATCGATTTTAACGGAACCACTATTTATAATGGGGATGTTAGTTATAATGTTTATAGTAATATTAAAAATATATGGTTAGGTGGCACCGCTGACGGTAGTTTATACATGGGCGGTCATATTTATTATGTGCGTACTTTGAATACGATTTGGAACATAACCTATGTGCAGAGAAACATGTATAACGATGGTAAAATGCTCGATACGATAATTCCTTATGCACTAACATCCCGATTTGAGGTAAGAGATATTTATAGATACGGTTATACGGGAGATTTTCAGCCATGGTTCTATTCCGGTGAAACGACAATGCGCTCATCTGTGTCTGACGATTCGAGGCAAGCGATTCTTTATCCATACGACAATTCTTTTTTAGTAGATTACAAAACGCCGGAAAGTCCCGGCGCCTCACCAAACGGATTCCTGTTAATGTCGGTCACGGCTGGCAAAATAATGATAAATACCGGAAATGATTATTTGCCGTATCTTCCATCGCCTGCTGATTTGCTCGATTCATTATCGCCTACAGACACGACATTACCGACAATTACGGTGAATGTTGAACAATCTGATGAAAGTACTCATACTGTGGTTTTATCTTCAGAACCGGACAAGGACGGCAAGATAAAATATGATTTAGGATGGATATTTAAATCATCGTTTTTCAACATACGTTCCGGATATTCTGACAACAATTTATACGGGAATTACACTGTTAACAACATTCCTGGGGAAGATACAGCACAAGAAAATGCAAGAAGATTATTCATGCGCCACATATCTCAGTATGGACATATTAGCGATATGCAAACAGAAAATGCAGCAATGCTTATGTCTCCTGCATGTTGGGTATGGTATGAAGGATATCCGCTCGACATGGTTATAAATACAAATACGTTTTCTAGAGGTCCATATCTATATTGGAAAACGTTTAATAGTGCATATAAAGCTCAGCAGATTCCTGTAGGGGTAAGTATTGTAAATTTTACAGATACTGAAAGTTGGGAACTTAGAAACTCGTATATTTCATTCCAATATTTTACACCAAAATATCATTGCCGATTAGGATGTATTCCAGATAACCCTTTTTATATAAGATGGATAAATGAAAAAGGAGGATACGATTTCTGGATGTTCAAGTCATATCCATCGGACGAACAGGAGATTGAAGATATCATAAATACCCTACCCTATCCTTCCGACCAATACCGCATATGGCATCGCGCAAGTGCCATAGGTCGCAAGCGTATAACGGTAGGCGACGGATTGTTAACACGCGAAGAATTTGAGTGCTTGAAATTCATACCCCGCTCCCCTCTCGTTGAATGGTACGACGAAAGCGTCGGCAAATGGCAGACGGTCGTATTCGAAGATTCGATTTCCGTAACATGGAATAGCCGCTCAGGACTTGGGGATATAGAATACACATTTACGCTACCGCCAATCAAATTACAGCAGCTATGAAATGGGATGTAAAAATACGACATACAGAGGCGGAAGAATGGATATCGCTCGAATTGGGCGATGAAAATCCGTACATCACACTGCAGGCGTTCGACGTATCCGAACCGAGTGCTCGAAACGTCACGTTTTCCCAGGCACTAACATTGCCTGTTACGGAAACGAACATTCGGGCTATGCAGTATTTCAACGGCATTAACGGACGATACGGGGATATATCGACGCACGCGTGGCCCTGCCTGCTCCTTTGCGACGGGCAGAAATTCACCGAGGAGGATATGCTGCTGTACGTCGATTCCATGTCCGGCGGGGAGATAAACTGCCAAATCATAGGTGCAAACAAAGACTTGTTCGTATCTATGGATGATACGCCTATGTCGGCAATAAAATTAAACAGAGCTGTAGATATCACACAAATCCGAACGTTTAGCCAGGCGACTGGAGAATATGGCACGGTAAACGGTCTGTACCTGCTATCACAAAACGATATCGAACCTGGAGTTGTCAGCAATGCCGACACGCTCAGCCAGGCAGTAGATGTAGGGAATGTCTTTCCGGCTCTCAGTGTTCCATCCGTACTCAGCGCTATTATGAAGTATCATGGATGGAATACTGAGTACGACAATTCCTCTGGGTTGGATAAACACATCATTCCATGTGTTAGTTTAAAACAGTCTGGAAATTTTACATACGAAATGACAGGAGGAGTGCAGGCTACTATAGGGATTCAGCGCCGAAAAATTGTTAAAGTACCAATATCTTTAAAACCCGATTCTTCAGGCAGGAGTGGGTATAGCGGCACTTCGGATGAAATACGATTACATTACAAACCAACATATTTCGCTCTTGATATGCAGAAATGCGACGTTGTAGTATCTGTAAAACCTGGCGCTCCTATCAATTATCCATACACGCCAGACAGTACGATAACAGCCTTGCAGGTTGTTGCAAATATTACGGACAACTCTGGTAATGTTATTGTATCAAAGCCATTAAAAGGCTATCAGTATGATGATATTAATAATAATTATTGGCTTCCAGATATAGCCGCCGGCCAAACACACTTACTATATACAGAAAATCCATTTACAATCAATGCGGGGGAGCAGTTACGTTTTAGTTTCACATTCCAATCCTATGAGCGTTTTGACAGTACCAATACGTCTCTAATACGAATGCCTATAGATATAGACCTATCTGTTAAGTTTACATCAAATCCCGACAGCGAAACTGATTACGGCAGCATCACAATAGGCGCAAGCGCAAATCTGTTCGATTGCATGAACTTCGACACGCAGGGCGATTTTGTGCGTGCTGTAATACAGACTTTTGCCCTTTTCCCCGTATTCGATTATCGCACCAAGACCGTAACCTTTGAAACTTTCCAAACCGTCATTGACAACAAGAATGCAGGTAATGTAATGGACTGGTCGGACAAACTATTACAGGACGATGAACTCGAATTTAGCTATCAGCCCGACAATTTCGCCAAAATCAACGAAATCAATTTTAAGGAAGAAAATGATTACCAAACCGGCTGGACATTCAGAATGTATTCTGCATCCTTAGAACAGGGGCCGGAGGAGTATATGGAAATACCGTTTGCCAGCGCGAAAAATCTAACATTTGATACTTACGGCCAAGTCGTCAATCTTCCACTATATGAGGTTTCACAGCAGGATAGCGGCATATCCAGAACATGGAAAGGAAGCGATACACCCTATCTATTACAAGCATTATTGCCGTTTAGCAAAACAATTCAGCAAGGTACTGTATCTGCTGCCAGGAATGTATATACAGGCAATTTTTACACAAAAAACATCAAACAGAACTTTGATGCTTTAACAAATGCAATTGCTTTTCCAACTGTTTTACGGGCTTCTTTCGATTTGTCGCTGCTCGATATATACATGATAGATTTTATGAAGCCTGTTTGGTTAGAACAGTTTAGCGCATACTTCTATCTGCTGAAAGTCGAGAATTACTCCGGAGAGATTGTCACCTGTGAAATGATTAAATTACAATAACATGGCTACCGAAACAAGAGAAACCGTATATAACATTAAACTGAATGCGACCGAGGCAATCGCTACGGCGGCAGAGCTGCAGCAGAAAATAGAAGGAGTTAAAGAAGCCATGAAGCAGGAGGCGGCGCAAAATGGGAAAGGCACTATCGCGTATCAGCAAAAGGCCGCCCAATTGAAAGTACTTACTGCCCAATACAACTCATACAGTAAATTTGCTGTCAACTCTATGAAATTAGAGGGGCAACAGGCAGATGCGCTTAAAGCCATGCGTTTGCAAGTGTCATTACTTACACAGGAATACGACGGTTTGGGCAAGGCGGAAAGAGAAGCGGCGGAGGGAACCGAACTGCGTGACCGCATCGCAGGACTGACTGCGGAACTCAGCAAGCAGGAACAGGCGCTGGGCAATTTTCGCCGCAACGTCGGTAACTACGGCAGTGCATATAATGGATTGAATATTCAGGCACAACAACTAGTACGCGAATTACCATCCCTCACTGTTAGCGCTAATCAGTTTTTCCTCGCCATCTCGAACAACCTACCGATGTTTTTTGACGAGATACAGAAAGTGCGTATGGAGGCTGCAGCCCTGCGAAAGGAAGGTAAGGCCGCACCGTCTGTGATAAAAACAGTGTTGTCATCATTTCTGTCCATGCAGACATTGTTAGCAGTGGGCGTTACTCTCCTTGCGCAATACGGAGGCGAGCTGGTAAAGTGGATAGGCGAACTGCTCGAAGGGAAACATGCGGCGGACAGCACGGCGGCCTCCATGAAAGCATTAAATGAAGCAATGGATTTCAGCGGGCTCGGCAAACAGATTGCGAATATCAATTTACTCGCCGATGCATGGGCGAGATTGGGCGATGATGCAGAAGCAAAAGCGGGATTCATACAAAAATACAAGGACGAGATAGCAGATACGGGACTTGCCATAAACGACGTAAACGATGCAGAGACCGTATTCGGTTCTCCTGCATCTACGCAAAAAGTCATAGATGCAATGGTCGCACGTGCGCAGGCTGCTGCATCACTGAAATTGTATGAAGAGCAGATAACAGAGGCTATAGAATATCAGGCAAGGGCACGGCAACTGGCACAAGAAAATAGCGAACGGGAGGAGAAACGAATACAGAATTGGGCTAACGCCAATACTTTGCTCGGTCAATCATTTGTATTCTTAGGAAATAATATAGGCCGTAATTTCGATTTGACAGCTGACCGCGCAGAAAGGCTGAACTACAAAGCTGACAAGGCTTTCTCAAGGGCCGAAAATTATCTGACGTTCATAAACGAACTTACAGCCACGGCCGCCGAAAAATCCTCGGAACTCGCTGTGGGCTTTGCAGAAGATGCAGAAGACGCGGGCAAGACCGTAGACCAGCTGGCTTCCAAATTCGCAGGAAATATCGTAAAAATCCAACAGGAAATGGTTAAAACTCTCAATGAAGGGAGCAGACAGGGCGAGATACGGCAGCTAATGCGCGAATATGCGGAAACTCTCAAGACGTTAGAGGATACGGTTGCCGAATATGAAAAAATAGATTTTGGCAACCTGTCCCAGGAGGAGGCTGCAGCCGCAAAAACAGCCTACGAGGAGGTGTTGGCAAATTTATTGGTATATCGCGACAAGTTAGCCGAAAACCTTGCAAAAGATATTTCCGAAGTCAATAAGAAATATGACAGGCAAGAATTCGAAGCACTGAGTATTCTTTACCGCCGGCGCATTCTGGAAGCCGGGAACAATGCCGCGGAACGTCTGAAAATCGAATTGGAGGCTTTTGAGGCAGAGAAGGAGATGCTGGAGAAGAACGGGGAGGAGACGATAGAAGTAGACGAGAAAATCGCCAAAAAGCAAAATGAAATCCTTAAGGAACGGCTGAAAACTTTGCAGGCAATAGTATCGCAGGAGGCAGAAGAGATGAAGGAGGGTAGCATCGAGCGTCTGCAACTGGAACTACAGGGCATGCAGGAAGAATTACGCCTCCGTCAACAGCTCGGAGAAGATACCGTTTCGTTGCAGCGGGAAATAGCTAATCAAGTATTGGCTATCGAGCGTGCTGCATGGCTGGAGGGATATGAAATCGACAACAGCAATTATGTAACCCGATATCGGACGACGAAAGAACGGTTGCTCCAGGAATTGGAACTCTATAAAAACAATGCGGAGAAAGTGGAGGAAATACGGGCGGCAATGGCTCAGAACGAGGAAGAATTTCAAACTAAACTTCGGGACGATATATTCTCCATTGCCGACCAAATAAATGAAGTTTTCAATGGTATTACCGACCTAATTTCTTCGCAGGTAGAACAGCAAGTGACATCTATCAACGACACGTATGATAAGGCAGAACAGAATTTAGCCGACATGTACGCACGCGGGGCCTATACGGAAGCCGAATATAACGCGGAAAGTATGCGGCTGCAAAAAGAGCGGGAGGATGCAATAGCCGAAGCCCGTGTCAGAGAGGCGAAAGCCGAACGGGCTGCATCCGTATTTTCAATTACGGTAAGCACTGCACAGGCAATCGTGCAGGCGTGGGCACAGGCTCAGGCAAATCCCATAGTGGCCGGGATACTTACCGGGCTCATATCGGCGGCAAGCGCACTGCAAATGGCTGCCGTATTGTCTGCCCCGCTTCCTACCGCCTCCCGGGGCCGTTACATTCATGGACGCACCCATGCACAGGGCGGAGAAGTTATTGAAGCTGAGGCCGGCGAGGTAATTATCAACAGGCGTTCGACGGCCAGATTCCTCCCCCTACTGTCTGCCATCAATGAAGCGGGCGGAGGTATTCCATTTGCCTCCGCCGGATACGATGGCGGATATGTTATGAGACACGCAGGAATGGATATCAATCCTAACATCGAACAAGCTATTGCTAAAGCTCTTAATTCTGTGAAAATAGTAGCAACTATCCAGGACATTAAAAGACAGGAAGCAAACTATATGAAAATACAATCAAACAAATTATTATTATAGTTTTTTTCTTATATAAAACTAAAAATACGTATCTTTGTATATATGATACATATAGAAGTCATAGGATGTATTGCTCCCGAAAATAGCTGGTTTGGCGACAACACATTTTCCGCCGAGAAACTGGCGGAGATATTGGCCGGAAATCCCGACCCTGATATTCTGTTGGATATAGACAGCGACGGCGGGAGCACGGAGGAAGGATTCAAAATATACGATATGTTGCGAATGAGCGGGCGAAACATTTACGCAAATATTCGTGGGGCCTGTCATTCTATGGCAACTGTAATTTTACTTGCGGCTCCGAAAGGCAACAGGTCAGCTAACCGCAATGTCCGTGCGCTGATTCATCAGGTTCATACGGAAATGTACGGATGCATATCGACTGAAGAAGCTCGGAATATGTCCGATATACTGGAGATGGAGCAAGAAGCAATACTTGATATTTACACAGAACGCACCGGAGCAGATAGGAAATTTTTACGCAATGTTATCCAGCAGGAAAAAGTACATGATGCGAACTCCCTTCTCGAAATGGGATTTATAGACAGAATAAACCAATACACAACCAATCAACTATATAATTGCATTATGGCAGAAACAAAATCTTCGGCCTATGTTTCGTTCATGGAACGAATGGCTAATTACTTCAAAAAACACGAAATTTTCAACTACGATTACAAAGACGTGGAGGGGAATATCGTGTTTTCAACATCCTCGTCCGACGACAGCCTCAGCGTTGGCGACCGTGTAAAAGTGGCAAATGGCGACACCGAAGGCGAGTTCGTACTTGCTGATGGCCGCAAAGTCAACATCGAAGACAATGTAGTAACGGCGATAGAATCGCCTAATCAGCCTGGCGTGGGAGACATGGAGGAGCGCGTGCGGGAGCTGGAAGACATGCTGGAAGAAGCACGCAGGGTAATCGATGAGCAGGAAGCGGAGTTACGCCGTCTTCGAGGTAGCCGCGAAGTACCGCCTTCAAGACAGAACTATGTCCCAACATCTAAATCACCGGCCAGCCTCTCGAAGGAGGACATCATCAAGGAGGCGCGCGAGAAGCAGCGAAAGGCCGCTGAGGCTGAAAAACTCATTAAATAACCAACATTCACTAACATTACACCCTATAAAAATGGCAGCAGGAGGTTTTATTGACATGACTAAATTTACTTTCGAAGGTAAATTGGTCGATTCGCTTAGCGAAATGCTGTTCGAGGACACGTTGCGTGCCCCCGATTTCACGTCCATTCATAGGATATTCCCGGGTATCGTTACCAATACTGAGGTTGGGTTCATCGGTGAAGGCGGCCTGGTGGGCGTTCCGGACACCGGATGCAATTCCTCTAATAAGGTATGGAGCATCAATACCCGAAAATTGGAGTGGAATCCAAAGACATGGGAAATATTCCTCAAACAGTGCTATACTGATTTGCAGAACGCAGCCACGATATACTCTCTGCATACCGGCGTACGCATTCCCGATTTTACTGACACCGATTACGCAAACATCGTGCTCACAGTTCTACGGAAGAGTGTACGCGACTTCTTCTATCGGACCGTTTGGTTCGGCGATACGTCGGCACAGAGCGCGCCTACCGGCACGGTCACCGCGGGGCTGGATACGAAATACTTCACCCTGCTCGATGGATTCTGGAAACAAGCTATCACACAAGCGGGCGAGAATGCGGAACAGCGCGTAACTATTACGGAAAATACAGGCGAATCGTATACAGCACAGAAGGTATCGCCGGAGAATATCGTGGACTATTTCGCGGGGCTGGTTTACGGCGCTCCGATAGAACTGCGAGGCATGGAAAATCAGTTCATACTTGTGACGCAGAGCATCTACGACGCTTATACGCAGTATCTCGCATCCTCGCAATATCTCGAAAGCGCGCGCGTCATGCTGCTTGACGGACGCTCCGCACTCTCCTATGACGGCATTCCCGTAATTGCCATGCCGATATGGGACAAGATGATTAAATCGTACTTCGACAACGGGAAGAAATACGACAACCCGAACCGCGCCATATACACTGCTCGGCCCGTGCTCGGCGTAGGCGTGGACAGCCTCGACAGTTTTGACCAGATTGAAATGTGGTACGACCGCAAGGACAAGGTAGTATTTACTCGTCTTATGGGACGTCTGGATGCAAAACTTACCAATCCCGAAATGTTCACCATAGCCATTTAGGAGGATAAGTTATGGTAGTAGATTGCAGCAAAATATCTGTAGGCTTCACGAGTGAAGACTGCTTATCTCAGGCTACTCCCGGTACCGCGGCACGTGTCATACTGATAAGCCATTCTGATATCAACAAGGCAACTTCGGAAGTGACGAATAATGTTATTTCCGACCTGATTCTCAAAACAGGCGCAAAAGCATATGAGGTGGATTCTTTACCGGACGCAACCATCGGCACTGATGAAATCAACGCTGGGACTTACGTAAATAGTCATACGCACAGTGTACAAGTGCGTATATTCCAGAAATCGGAGGCAGCAAAGAAATTCATCAACGGTCTTACAAATGCCTTAGTAGTGGCTATTGTGGAGAACAAAGACAGAGGCGCATCCGGAGACACTAAATATGAAGTGTACGGTTGGAATTCAGGTCTCAGCGTTTCGGCGCTGACAGTTTCGACAGAAATTACGGACGGCATAGCCTATGACGTAACTTTGTCCACAGGGGAAGATGGACGCGAAGACAGCCTGCCTAAATCATTTTTCAAGACGGACGAGACGACGACAGACAAAGCTATTACGTCACTGCTCTCCCCCGCCTCTTTCTGATGCACGCACAGGCGGGGTATCAACCCCGCCTCAATGCGTCAAATATATCGTTATGGAAAAATCAGACATAGAAAAACTGAAAGCCTACCAAGCAGCATATAATAATCTGTCTCAACAATACAGAAATCATTATATACAGACATTGGAAAGCAACCGCGCGGCGATGGAAGAAATTCGTTATCTCGCAAAAGTTTTTCTTGGCCGTAACCTTGCTACATGCATACACACGTATATCGAATCTCATATAAAACTCATGAAGTTACAAGGAATAGAACCAAAAACTACAGAATACGAAGTTTACCCAGGAACCTACAAAACAGACCCTGTAAACATGGAAATTGATTGGGTACTAACACCTGCAACACTTCGGGCGAAAGGCGAGGAGATGGCATTACGCCATTTGTCCAATAATCCCGCCGTTCGCAAGTTCTTTAGCAAACTACCAGAGGATGTAGACGTTCGCATAGCATCTTACCGCAATAATGGTGGCATATCGTCGGAGGAATCCGGAACATCTGCCGACAAACCTAAGAAACCACGCAAACCGCGGGCAAAAAAAATTGAAGAAGATGATAGCCTCGCAGATAAAGACGCGGCAGCAGTTTAAGTCATATGACTGGCGGCAATGGCATATCCTTACCTACGGCGAGGATAACGATTTTCCGCAGGTAGTGAACGAACTCGTCACAGCTTCTAAAACGGGATATGCATGCCTCGACATCTACTCCGATTTCGTGAACGGCGAGGGATTCGGGGACAGTGCCGTTGCGGACATGATGGTAAACGCTACGGAAACAGGTACGCGCTTTCTCCGCAAAATCGTAGAGGACTACACCAAATACTGTGGCTTCGCAATTCATGTGAACTATACGCAGGATTTTCACATCAAAGATATGCACGTGGTACCGTTCGAATTCTGTCGTCTGGGAACTTCCGATAACGGCGACGAGATTACTCATATTGCGGTACATGCAGACTGGGGACGGCGTAGTACCCGTTTTCGCATGCGTTGGTATCCTGACGACATAATTCGTTATCACCTTTTTGACCCGTGTCCCGAAACAGTGCAGTCCGAAGTGGACGAAGCCGGCGGCTGGGAGAGTTACCGCGGACAGGTGTTCTATCTATGCGGCTCGTCCGTAGGCGATTTGGCATATCCAATACCCAAGTACGTAGCAGAACTGACCGATATGCGTACCGAGGAAGGTCTTGCCAACATCGCGGGACGCAACGTGTGCAGCAACTTCATGCTGGCCGGCCTGCTCGTTGACATCATGGAAAGCGACCAGAACGAGGAGCAGTTAGCACGCAAGCAGCAGGAGCTGATGCAATTCCAGGGCGATGAGAATGCCATGCAATTGTGGTACACCACAGCGAAGAACAAAGATGAAATACCGCAGTTTGTATCGCTGTCCGGCGATAACTATGATAGCAAGTTTAAGACCACGCAGCAGGTCATCCCCGACAATATCGGCGAGGCATTCAAACAACCGCCGATTCTGCGAGCAAAGGACGTAGCTGGCAACCTTGGAGCCGACCTGTTCGTAAACGCTTACAAATATTATAACTCCGTCACTTACCGCGACCGCTCGATAATCACCGAGACGTTCGAATACCTGTTCAGCTTCTGGTGGAATGAAATCCCGATGCATTTTGATATCGTGCCGCTTGCGTACAATACCGGCGGCTCATATATAGAGACACACGGCGAGGCGGCTACAGCGCATGTAGTGGAAGTCATTACCAATGCCACGCTTACTATACAACAGAAGCGCAGCTCACTAAAGATGCTCTTCGGTTTCACAGAAGAAGACGCATTAAAACTCGTGCCTAATGCTACTGACAATACAGGATATTAACCGTGTCCGGCCCATTGCGGCTAACATTAACGCCAAGGAACGTCTCGAGCCATACCTTGCGGAGGCTGAACGGCTACGCCTGATGGACGTTCTCGGCGCGCCGCTGTACCGGTGGCTCGATGAGACGGACTTCAAAACCGGCGACGCATTCACCTACACGCGGCCAGACGGAACGGAGACAACCATAACGGCGGACGACCACGATGCACTGATGAACGGCGGCTACTATGCGGGATGCTGTGGTGAGAAATATAGTAACGGTATAGTCGCGGCTACGGCTTATATAGCATACAGCCGGTTCATTGTGAACAATCCTATCAATATCACGGCCTTCGGTGTCCGCTACAAAGACGGTGAGTTTTCGTCGAGAACCGAAGACAACGCGATAGTGCGCGCTTCTAACGATGCCCGCCGTATCGGTGAAGCATATTTCGAGGAAGTAACGGCACACTGCCGCTCGTTGGGACTGCTGGAATGCCGCCCGTACACTGAAGCTCCACGCCATATAGTGCGCGTAGGACAAAGAAAACTTTGACATGTAGATATGGGGACGTTAAGCGAAATACTTCATATTACACAGGATATCCAGCGGGGTATCGTCATCATCTTCGTATGTTGCGTGCTTATTTGCATAGCTGCTTTCATTGATATGTGGACTGGTATAGATGCCGCAAGAACTAATAAGGAGAAGATAAGTAGCCAAAGTCTGCGTAAGACGGCTATAAAAATCACCGATTATTTACGGGTTGTAATATTTGCCTTGCTGATTGATGTGTTGGGACTATTCTTCCCATGGTATTCCATGCCATATGCGGTATTGGTTATAACACTGGGTATCCTGTGTATAGAAGGGCGGTCGGTTATTGAGAACAGTCGCAAAAAGAAAAGTTCCGCCGGAGAAGTTCTGGATATAGTTTCCAATATTGTAGAGTGTGCAACCAAACAGGATGCGGAAAAACTCATCAGACTTATTAAAGAAAAATCAGAAAAACAGGAGTAGCACGTATGGGGAAATATTTTACAATTCAAGAATTATGTCATTCCCGGACAGCTATCAAACAGGGTATAGACAATACTCCTCCTCCCAGTGCGAAAGTGAATTTGATAGCTCTTATCACGAATTGTCTCGACCCCATACGCGCATTATGGGGCGGTCCTGTAATTGTGAATAGCGGTTTTCGCACGCCGATGCTGAACAAAGCAGTAGGCGGGACGGTCAATTCTCAACATATGCAGGGAGAAGCAGCAGACATTACGGTAGGTTCACCAGACAAGAATCGTAGGTTGTTCAGCATGATTCAAGCAGCAGGGATTCCGTTCGACCAATTGATAGACGAAAGCAATTACGCATGGATACATGTTTCATGGAAAGCATCCGGCAACCGCGGCCAAGTACTGCACTTATAATACCATACAATATGGAAACAGACAAAATATTACATCTTCTGGCAGGATATGCCGTGGCGCTTACATTCGGCATCTTTTCCCCTGCAGCCGGTGCTGTCGCTGGTATACTCGCCGCATTCGGAAAGGAGTTCGTGTGGGATAAATGGATGAAGCGCGGAACATTCGAGTGGCAAGACCTGAACGTTACCCTCGTCGGCGTCCTCGTCGGCTTTATTTTGGCTTTCGTCCGGTCGGCGGTATAGTTGACCGTCCCGACAAGGAAAACGCAAAAAACGCCCGGATATGAAGGCACGCACGATAATTACCGCCGCAATCTCGGCGGTACTCGTTCTCGGCATCGGCTTCTTCGCCGGTCGCCGCACCTGCCGCCCCCAACAGCTCGAAATCCTGCGCCGCGATACGGTGACGGTAACGGATACTATCGTCCGGGAAATACCCGTGCCTCGCACCGTTACGGTCGTGCGTATCGATACATGCTACCTACCATCACCTACCGATACTGTCCGCATTCCGGTCGCCATGCCAATAGAACGGAAAACATACACTACGTCCGATTATCGGGCCGTTGTCGAGGGATACCGGCCAAGTTTAGTAGAAATGCAAGTTTACCAAAAACAGCAGACTATAACGCAGACCCTTCCCGTATCCAGCAAATCTAAACGCTGGGGAGTAGGCGTACAAATTGGATACGGTTATTTGCCAACATTAAATAGAGGTACTTTTTACATCGGAATTGGCACGCACTATAGTATATGGCAATGGTAAAACTATCCCTAAAATAGAATTGAGGGTTACGAACAACGGGCATACCTTCCCCTTTCTTGCCAGAATTAGTCTTCAAAAAACGACCCTCCTTCGAGCCGATGGAGGGATTCGAACCCCCGACCAGCTGATTACAAATCAGCTGCTCTGGCCAACTGAGCTACATCGGCATGGCTTTCGGGGTGAAAAAAATAGCGATAAAATCTTAATGTGCAAAAAATAAGCGCAAAAAAACGTCGGTTAATAGATACCACGCTCCCATCTGCCATTCCTTGATTTTGTTGGAGTTCTCAATCCGGTATATGCCAAATATCGATATAGTGTACCCCTTGCAATTTTCAATTTCTTAGCTATCTGCGGAACGCTTATCCCTTTTGCCATTTGACCCTCTATGTATTTGTGCTTTGCCACACATTTTGCGTTCAACTGCTTATTGCGTTGACCTTGACCTCTACCGACTTGATGTCCTTCCTTTTTTAACCGAGCAAGGGCTTCTTTTGTCCGCTGAGAAATCAAGTTACGTTCTATTTCTGCGGATAGTCCGAAAGCAAAAGCAAGTACTTTGCTTTGAATGTCATCGCCAAGACGGTAATTATCTTTAATCGTCCAAACGCGACTCTCTTTTGTCATACAGATATTGAGTATTTCCATAATCATAAAGAGGTTGCGTCCAAGACGAGATAACTCTGTACAGATTATCAAATCATCTTTGACAATTCGGTTTAGAAGCTTGCCGAGTGCCCGTTTAGAATAGTTCTTTGTACCAGAGATAGTTTCTTCTATCCAGCCATCTATCGTCAATCCTTCTTTTTTGCAGAAACGCTCTATCTCAAAACGTTGGTTTTCCACCGTCTGCTTGTCGGTGGAAACGCGAATATATCCGTAAATCATAACAATGCTTCTAAAAGTTCCACACCCGCATCGCCATAATGATTGCGAACTATCTCTATTATTGAGCTATCCTCGTACTCATCAGGATAGAGTTTATGTAATTCATCATCCAACTTAACCATATCCAAAACGACATATCCGCATGCTATAGACATCAGACTGTCGCCCTCTATGGCCAAGTCAGGGAACACACGACGCCTTATCTCATTAAACTTGCTGATTTCACTAAACTTAAATCTATTCATATCAGTTGACTTTTACACCAGCCCAAACCCGCCTATACCGGAAAACAACGATGCGTGCGTCATAATTCACTATCTTCTATATTCGGCCGCAGGCCCGTATCCGTAGCCGTTTCGTGAATCGTCACCAGCCCTTCCTCCGCCATCTCCTGTACGACCGCCCGAAAGAACTACTGGCCAACAGTACGTATGAGTACCTTGTCGCCGTTTTCGGTGTATATGTAGTGGCATTTCATTTGGGGCTTTTCTTGTCGAG
>OJQF01000224.1_pt1 | contig 35122 bp, 45 predicted proteins | sample 1598681 | NCBI WGS metagenome assembly OJQF01 (sample SAMN03922506, study PRJEB24848) | human gut metagenome | isolation source: stool sample | host: Homo sapiens | place: Germany | collected 2011-11 | reverse complement strand
TCCCGTACGCGATGCCAATTCTCGTCAGCACGTGACGGAATGACCCTTGATTTTCCTACATTTTGCGCAGTTTTGAGCGCACCTGAAAGCGCCTGACAGAAAAAAGCGCCCTGTACATGCGACTGTACATTGTCTAAGGACTGTACAGCACTATGGCAGGCATCATCAAACGCAACAACAAATGGGTGGCCGTCTTCCGCTCCCTGGACGGCAAAGAGCTTCGGAAGACCACCGGCATCGACGTGGTTCCCAAGGCGCTTCTTCCGGGAGCCAATAAGAAATCGGTCATGTCCCAGAATGAAGCACGGGCGCGGCTGGTGGCCCAGGAGATGGAGAAAGAAGCCCGGTACGGGGTTTTTGACCTGGACAAGGTGAAGGCCATTGCCGGGGACCAGGCCGGCGTGCTGAAAGCCACCATGAACGGCATGACGGTGACGCGGTTCCTTTTTGACTGGCTGGACGGGAGGAAAAACAAGAAGCGGGCCTATGAGCGGGACGGCATGGCCGTCCGCCGGCTTCTGGCGTTCCTGGGGGACCGGCGGAATATGCCGCTGGCCGCCCTGAATAAAGGGATGGCGAAGGATTTTGTAGAAACGGAAATGGAGCGCGTTTCCGCCGGAACCGTCATCCGCTATGTGTCCACGCTGTCCACCGCGTTCAATATCGCTGTAGACCGGGAGATCCTTTCCCGGAATCCGTTCCGGGGCGTCATGCCTTCCCGGGCGGACCACCAGGCGGAAAAGCAGTTGCGCGGCGCCTTCACCATGGAGGAAGTGAACACCATCATTGAACGGTTCCCGGATGAATGGCCGGATCTGGTGCGGGTGTGCCTCTACACCGGAGGACAGCGCCTCGGAGACCTGGCGACGCTGAAATGGGACCAGATTGACCTGAAGAACTCCTTCCTGTTCATGACCACGCAGAAGAGCCGGCGCCGCATGAACAAGCCGATCATCCAACCCTTGAAAGAGGTTCTGGAAAGGCGTCTGGTCAACCGGGTGAACGATTATGTGTTTCCCCTGGCCGCGCTTCGCCATGCCCATGCCGGCGGACGTTCCGACAAGCTTTCCACGGAGTTCACGACGTTATTGAAAACGTACGGAATCATCCGAGAGATGCCCGGGGAAGTGAGAGGCGACCGGCACCGGCTTTCGGAAAAGAGCTTCCACAGCCTACGGGCGACCGCCGTGACCGTCCTGCGCCTGGCCGGTGTGTCCCCGGATTTGTGCCGCTTCATCGTCGGCCACGACTCCGAAGAGATTGAACGGGTGTATTTCCGCCCGGATTCGGCGGACGTTCAGGAGGCCATGAGCAAGATTGCCGTCGGACTGGCCCGTTAGCCTTCCTTCCCTAAGACGATCATTTTGTTGACATCAACAAGATGATCCGTCTTCTTCCTTGTGGAACCGGTAACGGTACAAGGCGTCCATGGCGCGGGCGCGCTCGGATTTGGGAATGTTCGTAGGGCGCGGGTTGCCGAAGGTGACCATCCAGAATTCGGCGTATTTTTTCGGCGTTACGGCGATGCTGAACCAGTTCCAGGCTGTCCACTTCCCTTCCCTGTTGAAGGGCGTCCAAGGTTCGTCAAGCCTGATCCGCTCCTGGGGAAAGAGCCCCTGGATGGTACGGCAGATCGTCAGGTCTTCGGGAGCAAGCGCGGGGATGTCAGCCTGCATCAGTTCCTCAGCCGCCAGTCTGGCCGCCCGTCCGCTGATCGCGTAACACGGCCCATAGGCGGAGCGTTCGGACGGGTGGCTGGGGACCTGGTAGCCGGAGGCGTGCAACGCCAGCCCGTTGCGCTGCATGTCGAGGATCCAGCCGCCCGACAACAGGAGCGTGTCGGAGTCGATTTTGACGATGACGTCTTCATCCTCCGCTTCCCCGGCCAGCGTGGAAATGATGCCCCGGACGCATTCCGGGCCGCGCAGGTTGCCGTTCCTTGTCCAGCCGGTTTGACAATACCTTGCCCCGGTTAACATAAGGACGGATCTGACGCGTTCAGGAAGCGGAGCGGCGCTGTCGTCCACAACCGTAATGACAGCTTCAGGCAGAGCCGCGGCTGCGCATTGTACGCAAACTAGGGCTTCATCCGCGTCTCCGGCATAGGTGAATAGATAGATTCTGATCATGGTGTTTGTTAAGCTGGTCCGTAAGGGTAGAAGGTGCCTCCGAAGACGGGTACCTGAATCATGCCCAGCGCGTACTGCGTCACCTGGTCGTCTTCAATGTCGGCAATTTGAAAAGCATAATCGTAGTTGAGATCAGGAGGCTCTCCTAAAGAGTAGTCCATAAGAGGAATCGGATAGACTGGGCCCGGGATGCCCGAGACATCCACGCCCGTCAATTTGGCGTTCTTGTCAAAGTGGACGTTGAGCCATACTTCCCCGCTGGTTTGGGGGATAGTTACCCACGAGGAACCGGAACCGCCCCCCTGCGGGTATTTGCCGAGCAGCGAGCCGTTCAGGTAGAGCGCGCCGGGCTTCATCTGCGCCCCGGTGATGGCTCCCTCCGTATCTTTCTGCAAGCGCACCTGGAAGCCGTATTCCGGCGCGGGCGTGGATTCTCCGGTGGATTTGGTGATATGCTGGCTGATGGTAGGGGATTCCGGCTTGGGGTCAAAGCCGTATTCCGTCGATTCCGGCGCCCCCTGCATGTTTTCCAGCGTGGAGGATCTGCGTGACGTAGCATTCACGCGCTTCAATTCTACCCATTCTTCAATCCCTAGTTGTTCCGGCGCGCCGTAGGACAGGGAAATCACGTTGGTCTGCAGGTCGCGCGAAACAGTCTGAATCATGGTGTTGATGTTCTGCCAGGCGGGGTTTCCTCCCAGCAGCGAGACGCGGCGGCCCATGTATTGCCGCGTCTGCGCTTCTCCCAGCGCGACAAAGGAAATAGAGCCGTCCCACGGCAATTCCTGCATGGATTCCCAGACCGTTTTCGCAATGTCCCCATAGGGCACTCCTTCCGACGGTTCCGGCGATTCCCCTTCTTCCGGACCGTTGGAGGGCTGTTCCCCGTTGTAGATGCCGTCAATGGGGTAGCTCGCGTAGGGGCGGTCCATGGTGACCAGATCCACCGAGAATTCTTCCCAGAAGCAGGGCACGCCTTGCAGCGTTCCCACATTCTTGAATTTCTCCCTCCACTTGGCCGGGGCGCTTTCCGGGATGGCAAGACGCTGCTTGACGGTGGCGTTGCACCATTGCGGGCGGATGGATTTGGTATGAATTTGCCCGTCCGTCAGTTCATAGCCTGTGGCGGCGGTGTTGTAGCCTCGCGGCTTGTCTTCCTCCGTTCCGTCCCAGGGCTTCCCGGTGATGGTCGGATCCTGGTCATAGACGGCGATTGCTCCTACATCTTTCATCCACGGGAAATGATGTTTCCAGAAACTGTTGATCATGTCGTTCTGGTCAATCCTGGTCCCCGTCACTTTCATGCGCTGGTAAGACAGGCTGCCGGCCCTGGTGCCCTGCACCGGCTGCGGATCTTCTACCGGCTCCCCCGTAGAACTGTATTTGGAGTAGTAGAAGTCTACTGACGTTCGGTAAACAATGGAGTGCGGCAAGGTCGGGTCCCCGTCTTCCGGGTATTTGGACAGGTAGGAGACGCGGTAGCCGTTGCTGCCGGTCGTTTCCGCGACGATAGCCACGCAGGGCGGAACGAGGTCGCCCCGGGGGATCAGGGAGACGTCCATGGACTTGACCGTTTCCGTCGGCTGCAAGGGAAGCGCAATGGGCGTCAGGGCGTCATAGTCCGTGATGATGAGCTTGGGGCGCGCTCCGCTGTAGTCGTAGTACGAGACCATCCGGGGCGACCAGCGGCGGATGGATTGAAGGAGGCTGCCCAGCGTATCGCAGGAGGCGTTCCACGGAATCAGCATCTTGTCGTCGCTGATACGCAGCTCGTAGTCCGCCGGGTGGTGTTTGGCAAGGTTCAGCACCCGGGAGAGCGCGGAGGAAATGCTTATCTTCGGAATGATGCCGCCCCCTCCGCTGACTTTATTCCACATGGAAAAGACCGGCTTCCATTCGGAATCCAGCGCAAAGCAGTTGTCCAGCCAATACCAGGGGTCGGAAAAGACGATTTTCCACGCACGGGAAGAGCCGCTGTAGGTCTTTTCGATGCTGGAAACGAGACCGGAAAGAATGGTGTTCCCGTTTTGGGAAATGGTGACAGTGTCGAACTGTTGGAAGGGCAAGACCTCGCCCAAGGTGCGGACGGGATAAACCGCGGTGATGGCGGAGGCGGAAAAGCTTTGCTGGTCGTGGGTCAGGCTCGACGGCTTGAGGCCCAGCAAGTCATTGATGGTGATGTCGTGGTTCCTGCTGCTTGTAAAATGGTTAGTGGTTTATTTCTTATCGGCGATCTTTTGGAGCAACGTCAGAACCTTCGCGAACCAGAAACAGCCAAGGCAGGAGAAGGCCCCGGAAACCAAGTAAATAAAGCCTATTTCGGTTTGCTTTTCTTCTACATTGTTACAAAACAATATAAATCCAGCAATGAGGGCAATTATGCCTACAAAACGAAATATACCTTCAACTGTAATTTTTAGAGGTTCTTGTTCATCCCATTCTTGACTTTCTTTCCAAGAAGGATCTTTTTCTAAAATAGATTCTTTTTTTGACTCAATAAGATTCCCTTTAGGAACTTTTTCCTTTAATAGTCTTTCTTCTCTTCTTTTTTCTGACTTATCTAAAAGAATGTCAACAAATCTCTTCTTTGGTTGCCACTCCGTTTCTTTTTCTTCTGATTTTCTGTTGGTGTTTTTGGTCAGATGATAAATCCTTCCAAAGGATAGCCACTCCTGACCTCCTTCAGGGCAAACAAGAGTTTCTGACAAGATTTTCCCTTCCTTGTACAAGGCTTCAAGTTCTTCAAATGAGTAAGGCCCATCAACATGGTTTGAGTCAAAAGCAACGTAATAATTAGCCATAGTGGTATGGTGCTATAAATCGGCGTTAGTGCAAGCCTAAAAGCTGGTTAAAAGCCTCCGGCAAGCCGGTTTATCCCTGTTTGCAATCTTCCGTTGCCCTTCTGTACTATTTTCAAGATTTCCTCGAATTTAGCATCTACATATTTTTTTGTATCTGCTTGCACGGCATTTACCTTACTAGCCTGTGCTATTGCTATGATTTTCAAATAATCCATCAATTTTTTAGTGTATTGTCCGCTTTCTCTCAATACGTTTTCCATCACGTCAAACGCCCCTTGAATCTCGCTGGGGTCGATTTCCGTATCTTTGTCAGAAATGCTTTCCGCAAGGCGTTTCTTCCCTGCATTCAAAGCTTCGCGGGCAGCCGCAATCCGGGCGCGTTGCTGGGCTGTAGGATGCTCGGGAACGCCTTCAAGAGTAATGCCGCGGATCATCGCCTGCTGCCTCTCGGCAGTCTGCTTTTGAGCCTCCCTTTCGGCCCGTTCACGAGCCTTCTTTATTTTTTCTTCATTTCTTCGGGCTTCCTCTGCTTCTTCCCTGTCTCTTTGCATGTTAAATGATTTAACCTTGCCGGCGTCTATTTGATTTTGAATAGCATCAATTTGTTCCATGTTTTTGATAGATGCTTCGGTCGAAGCCATTGCATCCCCCAAAGAACCGGCTTTCTCCGTTAATTTATCAAACTGTTTTTTCGCGGCATCCGTATTCTTCTTAAACTCTTCTACTGCATCTGATACTTGTTTGAAGCGACTATTGACATCTGTTCCTTGGCTATAGTCTAATTCAAGATTTACGCCTCCTTCTCCAAGCACATCTTGAAAAGATTTCAACTGATCATTTGCCTGATTAGCCTCTTCCCTCGCCGTTTTGATTAATTCAACAAGCCGATCCTGCTTCGCAACTAAATCATCAATTTCTTTTTTTACTAGACTGGAATATGTAGTTTCATAACCACCATTTCTCTTCAAAACTTTATTATACTCTTTATTTTTCTCCCATATTTCCCCGCGTAAATCAGGAAGTTGACTTTCTAAGCTATCAATACTCCGTTGAGATCGTTCTTGCTGCTGTAAAAGGCCAAGAACATTTTGAAGAGAAGGAAGGTTCCCTTGCTTGAATTGCATATCAAAAGCATGAGCTTCCGCAGCATCTCGGGCCTTGACTGCCTCCGCAAGCTGTTTGCCAATATCCATATAATTAGCCTGCTCCACGCCTAAATCACGCTGTCTGATTTTCTGGTCCAGATTCTGATCAACCATCATCAAGCCGTAATCTCGCTGCCTCTTAGTGATTCTTCCTTCCTGGTAGCCCACTTCCAAGTTGACGCGGTCAAGCTCCGCCTGGCGTGTATCAATGCCTTTCTGGCGAGCCGCTTCCTCCCGTCTCAAGCGAATTTGTTTTTCAAGCTCTTCCGTCTGATATTCAAATTCCCGGGTAATTCCCTTTACATAGTTTTGATACTCTTCATTAACGGTCTTGGTGCGTTCTTGCTGGTTGAATTCCTGCAAAGCCTGATAACTTGCCCGGATAGCCTGACGAGAAGCTTCGGCAATCTCTTTGCTATGCTCCTTCATTTTTTTGGCGAGATCCGCCGACTTGTCTTCCGTCTTCCCCATCCATTCGTAAAGCTTCGCCCCGGCGAGGACGGCAAGCGACATCGCGCCGGCCAGCCCTGCGCCGCCTCCGAATCCCATCACCAGCCCGGGAATGTTGTTCATGATTCCCCGGATTCCGTACTGCAAATCATCAACGAAGTAGGCAGCCTGCAAGGCCCCCTGCCCCATGTTCTTCACACTTCGGGTTGCCTGCTGGCTCCCCTTATCAAGTTGTTCCGTCGACTTGTTCAGCGCGTCGATCTGCTGTTTTGCTTCTTCCACGCCTTTTCCGTCCAGCGTGGACTTGAGTTTGATTTCAATTTCTTTCTTGGTGGCCATGGTGGTAAAGGTGGAGGGTTATTGTTGTTCGCGGGCTTCTTCGATGACGAAAGCGGGCAGTTTCCCGGCGGTGAGGGCGTTGCGGGATTCTTCCACGCGTTTCTGCAAGGATTCCAGAATCATCATATCGCGGATGATGACGCCGAAGGCATGGGAAGGATCGACGCCGGCGGCTTGAGAGGCAGCAAAGACGCTTTCCTTCAATTCCTGCACCGCCTGGTTCAGGTTCGGGTTCTTGCCGCACTCTTCGGCAAATTCGACGAAAAGCCGTTCTATTCCGTTTTGTTGTTGTTCGTTCATGATGGATTATTCTGTTAAGATGGGTATTCGGTGGAAGTGTAGCGGATGACGAGGGATAATCCGAACGTACGCCCGGCCGCCGTGGCTGCCGCGGGGTAGGCCTCGTCTCCGAGACCGTCAAATGACTGGGGGCTTTCCAGCATGGCATGCTGCTCATAGATTCCGTTCTGGTTTTCCACGACCAGCTGCCAGTCCGAGCGGATTTCCACGCCGGGAGAAAACGTCCATTTCACGTTTCCGCCCTCTCCGGTGGAAACCGCCTCGCTGCTGGTCGCCAGAAGAGAGGCAGACCCGTTTTCCACCCGGTAAAGCGTTAACGTGCCGGAATTGGAGCTGGTGGGGTTCGTCGTGATGATTTCCTGCAGCGTCAGTCCCTTTCCTTCGGGGTTGCCTTCCGGGAAGTCCGGATAAACGTCCGAGGGAATAAACCTCCATGAGGAATAACTCATCGGATTATCCGAGTATTCCCCTCCGGGCGGGGGAAGCTGATGATTTCGGGTGACCAGTCCTGCCCTCAATACGCGGATTGTCTGTTTTAAACCGGAATCCGCCTGTGTCGCGGAAACGACGACGGAGCCGGCCGCTCCTTCATTGGGCGCCGCGGTTAACGTGAATGACCCGTTATTTCCGTTCGTGATATCGGAAATGACAACGGAAGAGCTGGGAGAATTGGGCGTCCAGTCAACGCTGACTGCTCCCGGGTCATAATAGGAAGTCACCTGGACCTGGTAGCTTCCGCCAGTAACGGGAACCTGTACCTGGGTTGGAGCAAGGCTGAATGAGTAAGAGGGTTGAAGCTGACGAAATTCAACCTCAACAGCCTGTCCTGTTCCGTCCTGAATGACCTGGAGCGACATGGTCCTGTCCTGGTCTCCTTCATTGGCCGCGACGATAACCTTGAATGTCCCGTTGTTGCCGTTGACGATATCGGAAACGGTTAATCCTTCGGAAACGTCGGCAATCTGCCACCCCTGACCTACCGGTCCAGGGCTGAACGACGATTCCACATTAACGGTGTATTCGCCTCCCTTGACGGGAACGTCGAAAGAAGAGGGCGTCACGCTGAATATCCAGTTGGAATTGTCCGGGGTCCGGTCGGTGACCGTCATGGTCAGCGTGACCAGCAGGCACAGATAGCCGTCTTCGGGAGACGGCGGAGGAACGAAGTTCTCCGTCTCAAACTGGTAGCCGGTGATGACGGCGGCAAACCGCCATTGCGGCTGTTCGGCGAACTGCAGGTACAGATAGCCGTTCTGATTGCTGGCCAGCCACAACGCCAGGTTCTCCTGATAGGAGGCCATATCCTGATAATCCGTAAACCAGCGGTAAAACGCGATGGTGCGCTGCTCCACAGCGCTTCCCAGCCCCTGCGCGAACGCTCGCGGTCCGTCTACCAGCGACGTTTCAAATGCCTCCATGGACCCGCCGAAGCGGGGAGGCTCCGGCGTATCGTCCCAGAGGTTGAGCAGCTGGATCTGGTTGCCGGCGGCGGAAACGTAGCGCGCCGCGTAGGGGGCCTGGTAAGTCATGGGCGGTTACTGGTTGAGGTAGTCCTTCACCCCTTCCGCAATGGCTTCGGCAATGCGTCCGGGATGGTCCTTCAAAATAGAGGCGTTTTCAGGATTGGTGATGAAGCCGCATTCGCAGAGCACCCACGGACAGCGGGTCTTTTTCAGGACGGCCAGTCCCGGGCGCGACTGCACAGTGTTGGCCCGTCCGGGCAGCAGCCGGGAAAGAGGTTCCGCGATGCATATGGCAAGCCGGCTTCCTTTAACGCTTCCCGGGTAGAAACATACATGAGCGCCATGAGCCTGGGGATTGTCGGCCGAATCGCAATGCAATGAAATTCCGAAGTCATAGCCTCCTTCGTTGGCGGCCTTGATGGTATCGCTCAAGTCCTGGGCATTGGTCATCTTGGGGAAGTCAATCACGTCCACCCGGGCTCCCAGCCGTTCCAGCATGGGGGCGAGGCGTTCGGCGATAGTCGTGACGACGGCGTGTTCTTCAAGCCCGTTTCCGCGGGTTCCGGTGTTGTTGGCGTGGCCTATATCAATGGCTATTTTCCTGATTATTCTCCTTTAATGGTTGATTGTTAATATTGTTGAACTTGTAAGAAAAACTTTACAGTTGGTCAGTTTCCCGATGCTCGCAAGAGTACCATAGTAGCGATGGGAAAACAGAACGCCGCAACACCCGCCACCGTGTCGTCGAATGCGGCAAAAGCAATGCCCATCACGCACCCTATCAAGGGAAGCAGAACGGAAGGGTTCAGCAGCTTATTCACTTTTCCAGTTTTCTTTCTATGTTTTCGATTCTGACGGCAAGCAGTTGGAGCACTTTGGCGGTCTCCACCTGGGCCTGTGTCTGCATGGTCATCAGGTCGCAAAGCCTGTCATTGTGGTGCCCCATGACATCTCCGATGTACCAGCAGGCGGCACCGCAAATGACCAGCGAGAGTATGACGCAGGCAAGCAGGGGGGAAGCCTTGGCAAAATCCAGGAACCGCGCCGGTACTTCGGAGAGCTTACACATGGCGTTATTTCTTGATGGTTTGCACGATGGGAGGAACATCCGTTTCCGGCTGGGACTGACTGTAGGAGATATGCCCCGGTTCCAGCACCAGGCAGGAGCCGTCCTTACAGACCACCGTCTTTTCCGGCGTCACGTCCACGGAGTGCCCGCAGCCGGAGAGGGACATTCCCAAGCCGCCAAGGATAGCCCCGGCAATAACTGCTCCGGCGGCATACAGGGCCTTTTCCCACCAGCTAGACTTGCCGGCAGCCTTAATACCGAGATAGTCACGGACATCCCCCAGCGCATGCCTGCCAATAATGGGCAGGGCTTGCTGCGCCAATCGCACAAACGCGGACCGCTGTGAATCGGTTAAATCTTCCCAGGACTTCCAGCCGCCGCCGTTATCCTCGGAAACTACCCTGTAAAAATCCTTGGCTATCGCCTCGGCATGATTGCATTGATTATTAGTAGTCATATGATTATGTTGTTATTGATTAGTAGTGAAAAACTTGAAAAACTCCACGGCGGCAGGATCAGTGATCACAAAAGCCGGGTAATCACGGGAAGTAAACACCCTGCGCCCGCCCTGAGGATTGACGGCCTCCACGGTCAAATCCACGGCAAAAACATATTCGCTATGATCATTTGCAGTATCATAATTCATAGTCACACACAGCCGCGCCCATACCTGACAGGCCTTCCATGGCTCCGACAATCCAACCAACGCGGCCACTACCGCCTGCATGGCCGGGGCCTGTTCCGCTGGAATTTCGGCAGGCGTGTAACGGGCCACACGGGTGAACCCGTCCGCATCCTGATAGATGGCTGTCAGGATGAATTCCTGCCAGTTACCGGGCTTAGGAAACTGAATTTGTATTTCTCCGTCGTTCATGATTCTTCAATGGGTACGTTAATATCTTCAAAAGCTGCGGTTTCCTCGGATTCAACGGCATTCGTTCCTATCGCGTCCAACCCGTAGAAAAGCGGGTTGATATTCCCCGGCTGGTAATAGGCATATTCGCCGGGCCCGGCGTAAACGGAAGCCGTTCCGCTGGTGATGTTGATCACGTCCGTCACCCACCGGGAAACGCCGACGCCGGTCTCAAAATTGGAGACGCCGCGGCAAGTGGCGATTTTGTACAGATTATTGGTTTGCGCTCCCGTGACCATCAGCCAGAGCCCTCCCAGGTTTTCATAAACGCTGCTGTTGGCAACCGCCTGCTGCTGGTAAATAATCTTGCAGACCGTCCACGGGATGGGCTCGTTCTGCGTCGCGGGAATAAAGCTGGTCGTCGTCTTGACCTGCCACCCATCCGTGGAGTTGAGCGCGTAAATCTCACGCACCCGCACCGTGTAGCCGTTGCGGGCCGTGTCTCTCACATTGTCAAAGGTGATGTCCAGAATCTCCCCGGAATTAAAGGCCAGGCCATTCCCCGGAATGATCGTGTAGGAATCCGTGGTGAGGTCCGTCCTGATTGTTTTCGCTCCGCGTCCGATGCCCATCGTCAGCTTTGCGGCGGCGGTAGCCCGCCAGACAAACGAAAAGCCGGCCCAGGAAGAGTAATTCCATTGGGAAGAGGGTCCTTCAAAGGGAGCCTGAATGGTTGTGTGAGATCCCGCGGGAATACCGATGCGGGCCATCTGCCAGGGAACCGTTTTAGTAACCGTGGCCGTCCCGGTCGTGGTCAGGGAGTCCGTATTCAGAAACGCCCCTGCCGTATAAGTATTGGCCGCGCCTCCCATGCCCGCCGCATAAAGCCGGTTGACGCCGGATTCATTGGCCGGCGCGCCCGCGGCAAGCGGGATGTTGATGCCGCCGTTGGCGTTGACGGCGCTTGAGAACGTGGCCGCCCCCGCGCAGTTGAAGCTGGCGCCCTGGGAAATATTCAGGATGCCGGTCTCTACCATGAATGTCCCGCGCAGCCAGCCGCCCGAACGAAGATCAACGGACTGATAAAACCTGGTGATTCCGTAAATCTGATTCAGGGTTCCGGCGCTTCCGCTTCCGTCCGGGTTGTTGACGACCAGAGGCCCGTTGATAGTAGCCGATTCAGCGGTCAGGGCTCCCCCGATGTTGACGTCGCCGACGTTGGACGTCAGCGTCCCGGGCTCTCCCTTTTCCCCTTGTGGTCCCTGGGGTCCTGCCGGACCTTCCGGCCCCTGGGGGCCCTCCGGGCCTTGGGGCCCCGCCGGGCCTGTCTCTCCCTTCGGTCCCTGCTCGCCCGTATCTCCCTGAGGTCCACGTTCCCCGGTTTCGCCGCGTGGGCCTTGCGGCCCTTCGGGGCCGGTTTCACCCCGTTCACCCTGCGGGCCTGACGGTCCCTGAGGACCAACATCCCCGCGGGGAATCGTGAAATTGAGCAGATAGGATCCTGATTCAGTTCCCTTGACGGCTTCCGCGTTGGCGGGCGTCCCCGGTTCCCCGGTGGTGACCTGACCCACGGACAGATTAAAATTCTCGGCGTACTTTTTGGCCTGTTCCGCGTACCAGGCGGCGCTGGACGCGTTGTCAAGCATGACCTGCACGCAGCCGCTTCCTTCCGGCAGCTGCACGACGACCGCGCCCGCCACGGCCTGCTGTTCGTCGGGCAAGTCCGGCGTCACCCGGCCCGCAGAAACAAAGCAGCCGTAGAGCAGCGGACTTTCCTCGTTTCCGTCGTCCATGAAGACGTCGTAGGACCACCTGCCCGCAGGCACCGAAGCCCAGGAAAGCACGCCGTTACCCTCGTCATCGCGGGAAAAGCCGAACTCGGCGACGCCCGTCTTGAGACGGACAGCGCCGCGCAGGGTGACGCCGCTCATGTCCACGGGATCCCCCTGAAAATCTACCACACGGACGACCAGCGACTGGTTCAGCCCCGTGACGGTCCGGATATCGTATTTGCCTGCCTGCTGCCTGGGAAAAAAAGAGGATGCGGGGGCGCAGCGCGCCCCCTGGTGAAACACGTCAGGAACCCGGCGTCGGCGTCACGTCCTGCACATTGGAAGGCGTGAAATTGTAGTCGCCGCGGTAATCCATTTCGAACTCGAACTGGGGTGAAGCGATCGCCGTGGTGTGTTCGGGGTCCTGCAGGAGGCGCAAATCTCCGTGCGCCACGCCCGTCAAGTACACCGTCCCCACGTCGTTCTGATACCAGAAACGGATATGGCCGGAAATTTTATTATCCCCGCCATGGCCGACGGTGGTCGATTCCTCTCCGTTGGCGGGGGCAGCTCCCAGCGCGAACGCCAGTTGGAAATATTCCGGGGACATGTCCGGCGTGGTGAACGTCAACCGCTTGCCGGTGGTCGTGTTCTTGCGCTGCTGCCGGTAGCCGAGATTGCCGCCGTAAAAGCGCGTTACTTCCCCTTCAACCTGTGTGGCGACGGACTGGAACGCGCCCAACAGCCCGAAACTCACCCAGGGCGCTTCCGGACCGGCGGTCGGATCGGTCGGAGGATTGGCGGGAGGCTCCGGATATTGCCCGGGGCCGGTAACGTAAGAGGCTCCCTCATCCTCGGTCACTTTGATGCCGTCGGGGAGGAAAATAGCCAGAACGCCGGTAATCTGCGGCGTTACATTGCGGTTGGTAAAGGTGGGATCGTATGTAGTTGCCCTGATGCTTGAAATGGTTAGTAGATGATGGTTGCCTTGCCGTCGGCTTCCAGCTTATCGGCGAGTTCTTTCGTAACACGGATTTCGGCTCCTTTCAAGAACGTTGAACGCCCTATATGTGTTTTCCTTGCGAGAAAACGGATCTTCGTGTCGATGACGGCGGCCTGCTCCGTCTTCTTCTCCGGTTCGGTGTTGGCTGCAGTTGCTTTGCTCATTTGATGTCAACAAGGTTGAGGGTTGCCAGAGCTTCCGCGATGGTCGCGGGAAGTTCCGGGGTGTCGGTTTTCATGGAGAGGCTGATGACCAGCCCCCCGTCCAGTTCCGCACGGGTGCAAATGACCCGGACGGCCTTCTTGCCGGGCGTTGCCGGCGTTTGGCCGGTCGTGGACGATGGTTCATCGTCGGATTCCCGGAGTTCATCCGGCGTTGCCTGTGTTTGGTCGGGAGATTCCCCGGCTGCTTCGGGTTCCGCCGGGACTTGCCTGGCGTCCTGTTTCTTCTTTGTTGCTCTTCTGCTCATTGGAATTGTGGGTTGTTTCTGATGTTAATATTGACCGGGACGCGGTAATCCACGGTCAAAACGTTCATTTGCCGCTTCTCGCCGTCGATGACGGCGGAAGAGGAAAAACGGCCTTTGATTTTCGGTTTCATCATCGCAGGCGCGGCAAAGGGAAAAGGGTTCCAGTTCCACAGGGCTTCTTCAATTTCGTCGCCTACCGCCCGCAGGTAGTAGGCGGGCGTCAGGCATTCCGGGGGGAACAGGGCCGCGTTGTGGTAGACGGCGGCAATGATGAAATACTGCCGCCACATGGTCGGCGCTTCCGTCTGCCCGTGCCCGTCCTGGTATTCGTCCGCGTCTCCCGGACACACCAGCACCACGCCGTTGTTTCCCATCGCCGACATGATGATGTCATTGGCGGCATACTGGGGGTCGAAGGGCCGTTCGAAGATGTGGCACTTCAGCGCTCCCAGGCTCTTGAGGCGTTCAATGAGGCGCCGGCACATGGTCTGGTCGATGGATGGGATCATGGTTCGTTTCCGATGTTGGCAAGGTAGGTTTCCGCGGCGCGCTGCGCCATCCGGTCCAGCGTCGGGAGGATCCCCGGCGTGGGCGGGATCGTGACTTCGCGGCACAGCACGTAGAGGACGTCCCCGGTTCTGGCTCCTTTGCGGAACAGCTTCCGGGCCGCTTTCTTTCCGGTGGACGACTGCGCTGTCTTGAGGATGAGGACGCCGGTCACATTGCCGTTGCGTCCTCCGTTTCTGGACGGGATGAATTGTAAATCGTCTTTGCGGAACCCGGCGCTGTAAATGCTCCGGGCCCCTCCATGCCCGCGCGGGGCGTTGAGGGTGGGAATCGCGAGGTTTTGGATCGGCTGCCCCGTGATTTCCGAGGTGCGCCCGGTGGGCCGGAGCGGGCCGCCCAGATAGCCCTGCGTGCCGAGCCAGTGCAGGCCGATGCCGCGCCAGGCGATGGAGACGCTGACGCCCTCGGCGGTTTCTTCCATGGAGGTGGCGTCCGCCGCGCCATCGTAGTAGTCCTTGCCCTGCTGGCGCAGGGTTTCCTGGATGAGCAGGCTGAGGGCGACGCCCGCTTTGCGGATGGCTGTTTTGTGCCGGGCCGCGGACGGCTCCATCTCGGCAAACGCCCGGTCAATCGCGGTCTGGTCGATATGGACGGTTACAGCCATTTGACGGGCAAAACGTAAGGGGTTGGAAGTTCCACGCGGATAGCTCCGGCGACGTCTTCCACTTTTTTGACGTGCCCGGAGGTAAGGCGCCAGGTGAATTCCCCCTCTTCCTTCCGGGAGACGGGGATGAACTGGCGGGACGACGCGGCAGCCACATCAGCGGGCCGGGCGAACCAGACGCCTTCCGGTTCGGAAAACAGGCGGTCCAGCAGGCGGTCCAGGTAGAGGGATGCCAGCGTTCCGGCCACCGCTCCCCCGGCTGCCGCCAGGCGGAAGGCCTGGGCCTGCCGCAAGGGGATCTCTTCCGGGAAATCCCCGGACAGGAGTTCCGCCAGTTCCGCGTCCGTGTAAGGCCGCGTGCCGTTCGGGTCGGTATAGACAAAGGTGGTATTGCCGTCGCTTTCGTTGTTGACGCGCAGGGCGTCTTTCAGGATGCCGCGTATCTTCTTCTTGTTGGCTTCCGTCACACCCTGGGCATTGCTTTCCAGTGTGGCGTTGAAGCTGGCCGGAGCGGGACGGACGCTGGAAACGTCCAGCCCGGCAGCGCGGGCTTCTTCGGCTCCGATGGGAGCAATGTTCATTCCGGACAGGTAGTCAAAGGGCGGGTAGGGAGTTCCGAACCGCGAGAGGCGGATCCAGATGTCGGAGGCCGCCAGCGCATAGCCGACTGTTTCTCCGCGGATGAAACCGGATGATACCGCTTCCGTGGCTTCTTCTTCCAGCCCGGCCCGGGCACGGTTCCAGCGTTCGGCCCAATAGCGCGGGTCTTCCCGCCCCTGGGAGCGGTAAAATTTGAAGGCGGCCGTGTCGTCGTCCATCGTCCAGTTGTACCAGTTCCGGTAGCCGTGGGCCATGGCCGCGTTTGTTTCCATGACGACCTGGATACGGACCCAGGAGGACAAATCCTGAATGCCTCCCTGCCCCGTCGCCGGGGGGCGGTAGCCCTGCTGGCGCAGGGTTTCGCGGATGGCCTGCTGCGCTTCCTCGTAGCTCAAGGCCCCCGAGGCGACCTGGGACGCCTTGTCCTCGAAATCGGACAGGATGACGCCGGGTTCTACCCCGGACACGAAGAAGGCGCGTTCGGCGTAGTCGTTGGCGATCATCTCCATCTGGGCGGCGGTCATCATCGGTAGGTGCTTCGCATGGGGTTGAACCAGGGGCGGCGCGTGTAGCGCGGCATCATGTAGGCGGGATCCGCGGGCGCGGAACCGTCCACGCTTTCCGGCAGCATGTCCCCTTTGGCGTAGAGCGCCAGCATCGCGTCCGCCGATTCGGCGGCCTTCTGGCGCGTCTCGGTCAGGTTGATCTGGTAGCGCAGGTAGAGCTGCCGGATGATTAGCGGCCATGCCAGTGACCGCATGCTTTGCGGGATGTCGTACATGCCGCTGTTTTGTAGGGATTGCCGCAGGGCGAGGTTGTTGGCCAGCGCCCCGCGGATGGTCATGCAGACATCGTTGACCGCCTCCATCATGACGTCCCGATAGTCCAGGCTGCGCTGCTCCCCGGCGGTCACCAGGGCGTCGCGTTCGGCGGTGTTGAGGCCGAGCAGCCGATCGGCTTCGTCGGTGGAAATCGTGGACCAGGCAGGAAAGGCGGACATGATGGAGGCGGGGTTGGGGTTAATCGGAGGAGGCCGTCGCGTCGATGCGGATGATGGCGCCGGGGTTGGTCAGCTTGGTCAGCGAGTAGACCCGGTTGGTGACGAGCGTCAAGGCCGGCGTCGGCTTGTATTCGGTGATGACTTCGCGGCGAAGCTTGCCGGAAAGCCCGAAGGTTTTGACGGCGGAGGCGTCGAACTGCGTCGGGGAATCTTCCTTGTATAAGACATAGACTTCGTTTTCCATGATGGTTTTCGCGTCGCCGGAAGCGTCGCGGTACGGCATGGAGGCGATGTAAATATCCCGGATGGGACGGATCAGCGCCATGCGAAGCAGGTCTTCGTTGAACAGGCCGACGCTGTTGAAGGAAACCACCTGACGCGCGAGCGTGTTGGAGCGAAGCAGCTGCCATGCGTTGATGCCGAAGACAATCGTGTTCGGCATGTGTCCGGTTGCGGCATTGATGGACAGGATCGCCTGGTCCAGATCCGCCAACGGGTTTTTCTGCTGGTTGGCCCAGTCGCCCATCCCGGAAGCGGCCGGAAGCTGGCTCATCAGAAGCTTGGCGCGTTCGTATTCGTACGACGTCACAAACTGGGATTCGATGAGTTTGTATTCCGCCAGGGTGATGGCCTGCGCCTTTTCCCGGTTGACGCCCAGCAAGGCGTCAGGGATGGGCAGCGTCAAGCCGTAGCCCTGAAGGGTGTCTGTTTCGTTTCTTCCGCGCAGGACGGTCTGGCGGGGAGATTCGCCCGGTCCCACCTGGATGGGCTGGACGGTGAAGGCCGCTTTCTTGTCCCAGACCTTATACTGAAAATTCATGTCATAGACCGGGACGATCGGAGCGATGCGGCTGATGATGGAGTTCTCTTCAGTGTTGCCGGACCCCGCGGAATAGGAGGTCAGGACATCGGTGAACTGAACGGCGGAGCAAAATGGAGTAGCCCTTGTTCTTGGTCTTTCTGTTGGTTGGGGTTAATAGTTAGGCTGCGGCGACCTGGTAGGACGGAACGAAGCCGATTTCCACAAGGCCCTGTTCCCACTGGGCATGAATGACGCGCGCGTAGACGGTGTCGCCGCTGGCGGCGGCCTTCCATGTCCCGTTGGCCGTGATGGTGACGGGCGTTCCGGCGTTGATGGTTCCGGGCGTGTCGGATAGGGCCGCCTTGATCAGGCCGGCATACATGCCGACGAGAGCGGCGACGCAGGTCCCCTTGTTGGGCTGTCCCTGCAGGACGACGCCGAGCAGCTGCGTCTGCGTAGGAATGGCGGACAATGGAGTCCCAACAAATTCGGGGATGTCAGGATTGGCGGTCAGCGCCACGACGGTTCCTTCCTGTCCGCACAGGTCAACGCCTTCCGGGGCGTTGAAATAGACGATGGCGCTTTTCTGGGTTACGTTGAGTGATGGCATTTGTTGATATGGATTGAGTTATCGGTTGGCGGAGACAATGAAGCCTTCTTCGGTCGCTTTCTGGTAGGCGTCATAGCGCTTCATGCCGTCCTTGATCAGTTCGTTCACGCGGTTGTTGAATCCGTCAATGGATTCCTTCTTGCGGAATGGGTTGGGAGGCGTCAGGGTAGCGCGGCGGTTCAGGGGCTGCCTTTTCGGCGGATCTTTCCTTTCCGTCTCCTCTTTGTTCTTGGGCTGAGTCTGGCGGTTGAGCGCCCTGACAAAGGCGTCCAGCGCGGCGGGGCTTTCCCGGAGAGAGTTTTTCAGCTCTTCCCGGCGTTCTTCCGTGAATTCCTTGCGTTCTTCTTCGTCCAGCGCGTTTTCGTACGTGCTGACGGCGTCGTCCACTTCGGCGTTCACGTGGTCTTTCTCACGCTTTTCCAGCGAGAGCAGTTCGTCAAGGCGTCCGAGGATAGCCCTGCTCATGTCGTCGGTGCCGTCAAATTCGACATCCAGCTTGTCAAGCAGGGAATCAAACAGGGCCCGCTGGGCCTTGTCCATTTCCTTGGACGGATATTCTCTATCGTCGTTGTCCATATTGGTGTTCTGGTTTGTTTCCCCCTCTTCGGTGGGGCTTTTGGTGTCGCCCCCGGCCTCGTCAGAGGCGGGGGAAGTCTGTCGATTGACCAGCGGCCGCTTGCCCTTGATTCGGGGGCGGTTGGTCAGGGCAAATCCGGTCAACCGTGACGGGCGATAAACTCCGTCTTTGAAGGACATCCCGTCGCCGTATTCCGTGGAGGATTGCGTGTATTCTTTGTCCTCCAGCATCTTCAGTCCGCGCGGCGTCCATTCGATGAACCCGTACAGTTCCAGCGTGCCGGAAGGGTCTCGGTAGGTGTCCAGCTTCTTGAGCCATCCGAGCGCCCGCGTATCGCGGGAAAGGTCGTGGCTCAGGTGGTCGCCGTCGATGAGCATGCCAGGGCCGTCAAAGGTGCGGGCGTTGAAGTCGTCCACCATGTCCCTGATCGCCTGCTCGTCGATGCGCAGCACGGCGGGGCCTTCGCCGTAGTCGACGTCATGGTCCCCGCTTTTTTCAATGTGGAACCAGCCGTTGGCGGGCCTGGACAGGTCATTGATTTGTCTGGAACTGATCATCGGTAAATCCTTTCATGAGGCCGGCGTAAATCATCTGCTGCAGCTGTTCGTAGGCGTCGGGAGGAATGAGGGATGCGGAGCCATCCCTGTTGACTGCCGCCATCGCCGGAACGGGCTCCCTCGAGTCCTCGATCGACATGCCGATCTTTTCTTCGATTTCGGTTTTCTCCGGACGGACGCCTCCGTCCGCAAGGGCGGCGATTTCCTCGGCCTTCTGCAATGGCGTCTGGACGGTGTCAAAGGTGATGTGGAGGCGGGCCAGCGGTTCGCCGTCTCCCAGAACAAGCGGGCTGATGGCGGCGTTAAAAGCTTCGGCGACCTTGGAACAGACCGCGGAGACGACCGAATTCCAGCTATCCGTGTGCGCTCCCCCGGCCAGCGTGCCGGATCCTGATTCATTCAGAACGGTCAGGGTGCCGGCCATCACAAACCGCACCTGGTCCTTGTCGGCCATGTTGATGCGGGATAGGAAATAGTTTTCGTTGATGTTGGAGGCTTTCAACGGTTCCGCGGTGCAGCCTGGAGGCAGCACGATGGATGCGCCGGATTTAAGCTGCTCACAGGCCCGTTCCAGCGCGTCCATGATGGCGGGGCTCGCGTCTTTGGGAGCCGTGATGATGGCAGGGGCGCTTCCGTAGCGGTCCATGTGGTTGTCCCACGTCACTTTGGCGTGGTTGCGCTCAAAAGAGGCGCGGGTTGCCGGGAAAAGAATGGGGTTCCGGTGCTCCATGATCACGAGCGTTTCTTCTTCCACGCTTTCCCCTGTGTCGACCCCAATGTAGCACTGGGGGTTGAACTGCCATTCATTCAGCGCGCCGGGGCGGACCCAATAGCGTTGGGGGATGAATTCAAAGCGGCGGCCCCAGGCGTCCTCAATGTATTGGAGGTGGGCGTAACCGTAGAACATGGCGGAAGCCAGCTGACCGAAAGCCTGTTGAAGTCCGGTGACGGAGTGATAGAATTCTTCCAGCGCGTTTTTCTGGCTCTGCGCTTCCGGGCTGTCGTCCGCGGCGTCAATCTTCCATCCCTGCATGGAAACGCTTTCAATGAGCCGGGAGTAGAGCATGCCCAGCAGCCCGTCCGAATAGATGACCTCGTCCCAGATGAGCATCTGGCGGGCAAAGGCTCCACGCCGCGCTTCGTTCCGGGCGTCAATCAGGGTTTGCAGGTCGGCTCCCTGTAACGGATCCCAGTATTCGTACCACTGTGGCCGGTTAGGCTTCCGGCTCTGTTCCGTCAACGCTCGCCGGGTGAGTTCCGTTTCAAGATCCTTGATTCTGGTCTCCTGTTGGGCGACCAGCTTCGGGGCGTTGAGGATATTTTTGACGGCGTTAAACCTGCGGCGAAAAGAAAGGAAAAGTTTGGTTGCAGGGGAAGGAGTTGGACCTTCGATTCGGGGACAGGAACCCCGCGTGATACCGTTTCACCACCCTGCGATTAATTACATATCTTCATATATTGATACGTTGATATATTGTCAACCCTAATATCTTCCGTAAGCGCGTTTTGATGACACGGGCCGGGCGTACCAGGCTCCAAGCGTCCGCGCCAGTCCGCTGTTCCGGCGCGCGTGCCAGGCCATGACGAGGGCGTCAGCCCGGTCTGGGGAGCGAACGCCCCGTTTCGCCATATCTTCCTTGCTCTCAATTCGGACGCGGCCTATTGCGTCGGTTTGGATTCGGGGCGCCACAAGCTGTTCAATCGTATCCTCGTCAATGTCGAGGATGAGTTCTTTTTCCTCGATGGCGCGTGCCAGGGCCCGCCATGCCTGGGCGCGCAGGTTGACAAAGGCTTGTGTGTCATCCGCCGGAAAGCCTCCCCGGTAGGAGTGCACCGGAAAGCCCTCGGCGCGGAAGTCGTCAATGATGGGGAGCCCCAGGCCGTCGCCGTCGGCAAAGATGCGGTCGGCGGAGATGCCGAGCTCGGCGGCCTTCCGGCGGAAACGTCCGCGCGCTCCTACGGTGTCCGGGTCGGCCCAGTGGTCGGCGATGAAAAAACGATTGCCCTGTCCCGCCGCGAAGACGTTTTCGTCGCCTCCGGCCGCGAAGTCAAAGCCGCCGCAGGTCTCTCCGGTGTCCAGGAAGGGAGGCGGGTTGTTGACCAGCTCCATGAGAGAGCGCCGGGAAATGACGGATTGTCCATCAAGGTCAGTAAATTCGCCGAGGATGGCCGAGCGATAGAAGGAGGACTGCTCTCCGTATTCTTTTTTCAGTCGTTCGGCCTTGCCCGGGTCGTTGATTTCAATGTGCGGGCAATCCTCGTATTTGACGCGGATTTTGTAGTAGAGGGATGAATTTTTGTGAAAGCAATCGTAGAAGGTGCCGGAATCGGCACCAGGCGACGAGGTGATGAACGCGTGAAAGAGCGTGCAGCGGGAAACGGCGGTGAAGATGGAGTCCGGGATGGTTTTAGCCTCGTCGAGGACGTAAAAGACGGGGTCCACGTCGGGCGAGATTTTCGGGTGCCATCCTTCCGCGCGGCCGGCGTTGTCGGTCGAGAAGCCCACGGCAAAGCCTCCCTCCGGCGTGCGAATCTCGGTTTTGTTGAATGTCCAGCCGTCAAAGAAAGGGTTGTCCATGTAGCGGCGGAGCGCGGGAAAGAGCTGCTTTTCCACCTGCATCCACGACGATGACGTGACCGGAACCTGCCCCCGCGGGAAGTAGGTGAGGAAGTACAGGATGGCCGGAGCGATGCAGTTGCTCGTCTTGCCGGATCCGTTGGGAGCGACCAGAGCCACGCTTTTCCCTCCCAGGGTCAGCTTGCCGAGGGACAACGCCTTGATGGCCTCCACCTGCCAGGGATAGGGATCCAGGCGGAGGACATGGCGGAGGAAGAAGCTGACGGGGAGGCGTGTCCTGGTCTGTTAAGCGTGGAGTTTGCCGGCGATGGTTTCCAGCGCGGTTTTCTCGTCTTCCTGCAGCTGGGCCAGCTGCTCGGGGTCCAGGGTGATTTTCCGTTCCAGCGGCGCGCCGGGAACGCCGGCGACATCCTGACGGACCCGGTCGCCGAATTTTTCCGGCGCGAATCGGGCGGCGACTTTCAACCGCGTTTCAATGGCCAGCTTTTTGGCGGCGACAGCAGCGGAGCCGCATTCCGGGTCGAGGGCGACTTTCGCGGCCTCGTCGGCCAGCTCCTGGCAGGCGTCAAGCATGGCTTCCGATTGCGCTTCCCGCGCGCGTTGAATGAGTTTACAAAAATCTTCCCGCTCGTGTCTCCATCTCCAGACAGTTAAAACATCCGGCATGTGGTCATCGGAGCAGATGGATTTCATGGTTTCCCCGTTGGCCAGGCGGGAGGCTATCTCGGCGGCCAGTTCCTCGGTGTAGAGGCTCGGCCGCCCCGGTTTTCTTTTGATGGTAGGTTTCTTTTTCCTGCGGTTGTAGTTTAATGGTTCATGGAAACGGAATCAAGATTCAATGGGTGACAGTCGATTATCCTTCATCCTCCCTGTTCCGCTTCTTCTCTCAATTCCCGGAAAGAAGCCCATTCACAGGGGATGATGCCTCCGGCTTCATGCATCCGGCTGACAATAGCGGGGCCCAACGCAGGTTCAACCTCTTCCGCCCGGAGGTTGGAAATGATGCAAGTGGGTTTCCCTGCCTGGAAGCGGGCATCTACCAGCCTATCGATTGAGTAGGCCGCGAAGTCTGAACGCTTCAGCTCGTGGAATTCGTCAAGAACCAGAAAGTAGGGCCGCTTGAAACGGGACATCACACCCTTTTCGCGAGCTTTTTCGTCCTGACGCAGGGCAAGGCAAAAATCATAAGCCTTGCTGTACCGGCAAGACCTGCCAAGGCTCGTCAGCCCACGGGCAATGGATGAAGCCATGACGGTTTTCCCTGTGCCGCATGGGCCATGCAGCGCTACAATCGCGCCGGGCGTTTTCACCAGTGCGCTTACGCGACGCCTGGCGGCTTTCCACGGCGTTTCGCCGTCCGGCAACGTATCCAGGGCATGAAGGGCCCGGCGCGGGAATCCGGAAGATGACAGGAGGCAGAACTCGTCCTCCCGGCGCCGCAGCTCTTCCCTCATGGCTGCCTCCAGGGCGGCGCGTTCCTCCGTTTCCGGGTCGTCCGTTACCAAGGCTTCCAGGCGGTTCAGGATCCCGGCTATTTCCTGGTCGTCGCACATGGCGGCGGCGGAATGTACATTGTTCATGTTAATAGCCATAAGTTTTTGATTGTTGAGTAGTTTGTTGTGGTTCCGGAGTGTTTCTTTTCCGGATGTTGTCGAGGTATCGCAAAGCGAACGCCCTCACAGCGGCCCGCCAATTGGCTACCGGCACCCCCTGCCTGTCTACCCATCCGGAAGCTTCCCGGTCGTTGAAGAAAAGCAAAGCAATTTGTTTAACATCGGAATGTTGAAGAGGAAGAGCCCCTTTGAAGGCCTCTGCTGTCAGGAAAGCCTCCACCTCTTCGGACGTCTCCGGCAACGGAATGGCGCGTTTTTCTTTTTCATTGGCCCTCGTTAGAGGGACAATGTTTTCTTTCTTCTCTTCTCTTCTCTGGTCCGCATGTTGTCCGCATGTTGTCCGCTTCCTGTGCGGACGTTTGTCCGCATTATCGTCGTAACCCATTCTTTCCAGGCGTTTTCTTTCTGCTTCCATTGCGCGGCGTTTCGCGGATTGGCCGTTGTGCCGTCCAAAGTTGGGGAACTCAAGGGAGGCAGCGCGTCCCTTGAGCCAGCCCACCTGGCGAAGCGCATCGGCGAACCCGTTCAGGTCCGCAATGTCGTCAATGTCTTCTTCCGAGATGTCCATCCCGGAACCTGTGAAAGAATGAGTGTCCGCCCAGGACCATACGGAAACAAGACGTCCTACAATGTCAAACCTGGATAAATGAAGAGCGCGGGCCATGCGGCGCACTTCCGGCTTATCGTTCAGTTCTTTTTCCACTTTGATCCAGTCTCCGGCCATATATACTATATCCCTTCTTTCTCTTTTGCTCCTGCTCCAAATGCAAGCGAAAGCTGTATTTTCCTGCCTTGGACAGTATTGATTTTTAGCGGCTTCTGGATGTACAAACACGCGGTCAAAAGCCTCCTTTCAGCGGCGTAATTTGATTCGGGGAAGTGTCCACTGTACCGAACTATCCGAACCCGTCCGCCAGGTAGGACATGCAACAAGCCCCACCGTTCCGGCAGGTCATTTTCCATGATGATCCCTGGCTCGCAGATGTAATAGCGTGCCTGCCCCATCCCCTTCTGTGGATAAACGCGGAACGGCTTTTTGAGGTCTGCCCGGAAGTCGTTCAGGCTGGTTTTGGCCTCCACAAGAACACTTTTTTCCCCGCTGAACCCTATGGCGTCGGGCTGCTCGTCCGTAACGATGCAGTTCGGTTCAGCAATCGCCACCCGGCAACGTTGGGAGCCCATGAGCCAGCGTTCAGCGATCTCACATAGTTCCCGGTGAGTCCTCGGTATTAAAGATGTTGGTTTACGTGCCATATCAAAAAAGCGTCAGTTGGGGGTTGTAGTTAAGCCACAGGCATTCGATTTTCTTGCCGCCCTGCGTGTCGTGAGCAACTTTGCACTCCTTCCGCCAGCCGTCCAGATGCCGGTCATAAAGCTCGGAATCATAACCTGACAAGATAACCTTGCCTTTCAGCGTCTTGAGAAAGACAAGAAGCCGCTCATGGTCTTGCTGGTCGTACTCATGCGCGTACCTCATGCGGCTACTACGCGAGGACTGTACATAAGGCGGGTCCACGTAGTGCAGCGTGTCCGGTGAGTCATAGCGAGCCATGACCTGCAGAGCGTCCATGTTGTTGATCTCGATATTCCGGTTTCGCAGTTCGGCCGCACATTCTCGGACAACTTCGGGATATTCCCGCCACGTCTGCGGGTAGGGAGTTGTCCGCAAGAGTCCATTACGCTTGAACCCTGGCTTGTGGATGCCTCCGCCGTAGGACATTATGGAGTTGACGGCAAAGCGGAGAGCATCTTCGACTGGATCTTCCGCGATTTCAAAAGACCGGGCATAGGCCGCTTGGGCATAGGGTGTCAATTCCAATAGACTGGCCAGCCGTGCGGATTTTTCCGGATCCCTCAAAACTTCAAAGAAGTTCACCACCCGGTCATAAAGATCGTTGTAGACCTCCATCCATGCAGGTTGCTTGTTGAGCAGCACCGCACCGGAACCGCCGTAGGGTTCAACATAGATTTTGTGAGGCGGGAAAAAGCTGATAATCCAGGGGGCGATTCTGTTCTTTCCTCCGAGGTATCGGACCAGAGCCCGTTTACGTAGTGCGCTCGTGTTCACTCTCCCTCCTTTCTCGGCTCCCAGTAAATAGGCAATCCTTCATTGGCGCACACCGTACACCATTTGTACTGTGACATTTCATACTTACAATTAGAGCATCTCCTTTGCATAGGATGCACCCACGCCCGGCATACGGCTCGTTTCTGCCAAGCGTTAAGCACAAGCTCATGTTGATGAGTCTCGTTTCTGGCTTGCCTTAAAAGTTTTTGGCGAGTTTTCCCGGGCAACGCTTTAACGGTCGACCTGATACCCTTGTGAGTTAAAACAACCTGTTCCCATGCTCCGCCGTACTCAAAAAAAGCTTTCTGTTCAGGTGTCAGTTTCATTTTTCTTTTATTTTGAATATAATATATTGGATAGTAAGAATAACTAACAATATAACTAAAACTGAAAATGTTAAAATATCGAATAAATCAATAATTATCATGGCTGGACTCCTTTCTGCTCAAGCTCCCAGGGCCATTGATCCACCTCATCACAGTAAATGATGAAAGAGTCTCCTGCGTAGTCGCGAACGGCTATTTTGCATAAATCAAGGTCTTTAGAGACAATCGTAACGGGATAAATACTGCCACTATATACGAGCTTGTCCCCCGGCCAACACCTCATGATGGGCGGAAACAAAGAAACAAGCCTATCCATATCTTCAATACATGCCTTCTTGGTTTTCCAAAAATGGGAACTCTGGAAGAAGCAGTTGTAGCAACCAGCAACCCAATCGGTTGTTATCCCCTGGACATCATATCCTCGTATGGCTTTCAAAGGTGTGCCGCAAATAGGTCATTTAGGCGTTTTCTTTTTCATAGTCTTTAATCAGTTCATCCACGTCATCCTTTAATGACTCGCTATCATCCTTTAATCCGTCCAGATCCCATTTCAGGCTGTTCAGCTGATTGGAAAGGATACGCAGTCTATCCAAAAAGGACTGATATACCTCTTCTTCTTCCATTTTCTGCGGCCCGCATTCCGTGCAAGAATCCATGTCCACAAAAATTTTCCCGTCTTTTTCATAAGCCCGGAGCGGGTAAGCGCCATGGCCGGGTTTGTCGCAATAGACATTGTTCATTTTAATTTATCCTTTCTTGATTTTAAGTTTTCCGTTCGGACCCATGGTCCAGCCGTCAAAAGTGACGGTGCCGGATAGTTTGATAGCCGGGTAGACATCAAGAGGATGCGCTAAAGTTTCCAGCCTATCATTTTTGATGATTAATAAATGACCGTGAGTCCCACTGATGATATATTTTCCCCCTTTGTAGGTGATATACTGTCCCAGGCTGAAATGGGTGCCGTACTTGGCGTTTAAATCATCAACCAAAGCGGACTTTCTCCGTTTGTTGTACTCCACCATCCAGAGCCGTTTTTTCTCTCTTTCTTCCGGGCTCATTTTCCGAGTTCCTTTCTTTTGTAGGTTTCAACGGTTTTTGTTTGATAATCACAAAAGCCCTCCTGGTTGAGGTAGCAGCGGCCAAACTGGGCCAGGGCAAAAGCGTCCGCCTCGTTATTATTGCTCATATCCGCCGCCCAATGCTGAAAAACGCGTTTGAGCATCAAATCCTTTTCCGCATTGCCCTTCCCCGTTGCAAATTTCTTATTGGTGGCAGGTGCAACAACGATGAAAGGTATTCCCATGTCCAGGAGCAGGAGGCGAATAACGCCGCCCAATTCCGCCAGCCCGGCCATGCCATGGGAAGATCCATAGGAATACCCCTCAATAACAGCAAGGGAAGGCTGTGTTTGGTTGATGATGTCCAGCACCGCATTGCGGATTTCAGAGAGACGTTTAACGCTCCTGTTCCTGGATTTGATGACGCCCCATTTAGGAGAACCATCCCACACCAGCGCCCAGCCTGTAGCGGTGAGCGACAGATCAAGGCCTAAGATGCGCTTGCTCATTATGCAGCCCTCCCTTCTACAACCGGACGGATTTGAGGCATGATGCGCTTATAAACGTCTGCGTAATAAATGATAAACCGTTCAAGGGCATCTTGTAGCGTGTCGGTATAGCTGTCTCTCTCCACCCGTAAAATCAGGGGCTTGAGACGCCGGCAGTAGCTCATGAAGTACCAGTAGGGCAATCCAGTCACAATCATGGAACCGTGTACCTGCGCCTTGTATTGGACGGGTAATACGCCGTCCAGCAGGTATTCCGCGTGATTTTTTGCAAGAGGGCATTTCAGCTCCACACCCGTCGCGTACTGCCCATTGATCTTGATCATGCCGTCAGGGGAGCAGCCCACCAGTTCATTGTCTTGGACGATAAATCCCACCTGTTCCACTTCCAGCCCCATGATTCGGCTGAATTCTTCCCGCGCTTCCGGTTCCAGTTCTTCCCCGCGGTCCGTGTGGCGGTTTCCTTCCCACTGTATTTCATCAGGACGGATGCGGCTGCAACACATTTCAATGGCAAGTTCTCGCCATTGGGAAGAGTCTTTTCCCGAGGGAGTTAAAACCCGGTGAAAATTGCTGGCTGTCAGACGGCCGGCACGGGCACGGAACCAAGCTTCCGAACGTTGTTCCAAGGAGGGCCAGATTTTCATTTCTCACCTCCTTCCGCTATGCAGGCTTTCCAGGCCTCGTTGACGGCTTGAGCAAAATAGGCAACGCGGCTTTTGTTGGCGGGGTGAGTAAGCTTCTCTCGGGCATCCTTAAGTTTTGCAAAGGCTTCAAAAACGGATTCCTGGAATTGCCTCCATTCTTCTGATTCGCTCTTTGGAGCCGGGAATGTTTCAGGAGCCTGTACCGGTTCCTGGTCAAACGCGGTCATGTTGATGGATGTGAGGGCCGGAGGGACAGGAGGTTTTCCCTGTTCTTCCAATTCCGCTTTTGCCCGTTGAGCTTCTTCCCGTGCCTTTCGGGCCTCTTCCTCCAGTCTGGCGCGTTCTGCGGCGGCTTTGGCAACATCCTGACGGCGACGCAGCTCAGCCTCAACATAGATAGTGGATTTCGTTTCAAGTTCGTCTTCGTCCAACACGAGGTTGCCACCGTACAAATCAATGAATTCACAAATGATTTCACGATTGGTTGTGATGTCTTTGTTTGCTTTTGCCACGGCGGCATCAAGCGCGGCCTCAATGCTTTTAATGGTGCGCTTGTTCTTGATGGATTCCGCCATTGTACCGCCAAATAATTTCTTCCTCAAATGGGGAGCGCATTCCAGGCGGGCAAGGGCGTCATCGATTAGCTTATTGCGGATTTTCTCTTTCTCCCCGGCGATCTTCTTTTCCAGGGTGAGCCGGGCTTGCCGGATTTCTTCACTGGATTCGTCCAGCGCGGCAAAGAATTCATGGAGGCTCTCGGCATCCTTCAAGGCTTTTTCCTTGGCAGCCTTAACGGTATCTTCCGCGCCCTTGAGCATTTTGACGTTTTGTTCAGCCAATCCGAATTCTTCATCGGTTTCAGGAGTGAGACTGATACTGTCCAGGACGGTTTTGACCGAGGCGCGGAATTCGTCAAGATTGGAAGAGAGTACTTCGCCTTTGGCGCTCACATTCAGGGGGATGATTTGAAGTTGTTCGCTCATGCGTTTAAAGGAGGTTTGGAGTGGAGGGGTCGGAGGCTGGGGCCGGTTTCGGCGTCGGGTTCAGGTCTTGACGGTCGAGCGGATAGTCATCTATGCCGGGGTCATCTTCCGATACAATTTCGCCGTCAATGACAACGCCGTCGTCGATTTTGACGACACGCCCCGTTTCCGCGGCATGGGAGACTTCAATGGCATTTGCCACTTCCACACTTTTCGGCATGTATTTGAGAACTTGCAGCAGAACCACCTTGCGGGCGTACATTTCTCGGTTTTTGTAGGAGTAATGCTTTTCTCCGACCTCGTTGTGTGCGTCTCTGTGGCGCCAGATGCGTTCCATGGGCCATGCCTCAATGACAGGGGTTTCCGCTCCGTTAACCCGGGCGCAGGCATAGGCCCATGTCATTTTGTCCTCATCCCCGTAGTTGATGCCGGGGATGTGGCGGAGGATAGGATAGGCTCCAAGCTCAAATTGGAACTGGTCGCCCTCGTAAACTACCCCCGTCCAGGCGGTAGCCCTGCCCGTGTTGTTGAGCAGTCCTACAAGGCCCTGCCAGCCGGGAACAAAGGTGCACTTACCTTTGTAGGGGATAAGATATCCCTGCCCGCCTACTCCCGGCTCAAGCCCAAGCTGGGAGGCAATGAGCAAGCTGGAAAAGATACTTACAGCGGAACACCGCTGCAAGGCTGGGTTTTGTGAAAAGCAAGTTACCGCGAGACGAATCATACGGTCCGGGTTGAGATGGGCCGGCAGAGCGGCGGCAATGGAGGTTTTTGACCTGGTTAAAAAGCCAGCAAGCTCTTTCGGGGTTGACAGGGTAAGGGCCTGTTGTCCTTGCCTGTATTCATATTTTGGTTTATAAGGTTTTTCGTTATTCATATTCGTTCATGTTGTGTTTAACAGGCCGGGTTCAGTTGCCGCTGACCCGGCTATTTTTTCTGATTTGTTTTAGTACTTCCTGATAGATGCGATTCTTTTCGTCGCAAAGCTCTTCAGCTTTCTTTTTAGCTTCGTCTCTGCTTACTCCGTTGCCGTTTCTTAAAGAAATGGAATAGACTAATAAATCTCTTTCAATACCTTTACGGATGACATTAAAACTAATTTCTGTTTCTTCAATATAATAGAGATTATTCTTCTCAATTTCTTCTACTGGTTTAATCAAGACCAATCTTGAGAAAGACACAAGCCCTTCTCCGGTCGGGTCAATACTTTTGTCTATTTTAATGAGTACCAGTCCCTCGTCATCTTCATCTTCCAGAACTTCATATTCTATTTCTTCGGGAAGCATGCCTTCCCATTTCCTCCCCTTGTAATCAGGCTTGACGATATCGCCCTTTCGGAATTTCCTCTTCGGGTCGTATTGATTAAAATCTCGTTCAAGTAAGTCAATGCCGATGTAGAATTCCTTCCCGTTTTCCAACTTAATCAATACGGCTTTTTTATCGTTTGATATATCAACGATTTCTCCCCCGAGGTGTACTTTAGTTCCAACAGTGCAATCTTTAAATTTCATTTTATTTATTTAGTTAATCAGTTAAAAAATGTTTTTGAGCAGGAGGAAAATTAAGAAGAGGATTGTTCCTCCGGCAGTAACCAGTCCACACCAGAAAATCAGGTAAGCGAGGATTTTGGTAATCCGGGGCCCTGATTGGGCGGCTTGGGTATAGTTCCAGCAACGTTCCGCTTCGTCAGGGATGCCGTTGAGGCGTTCCCTGGCGCATAACTGGCACAGAAAGCGCGCGGTGAAGACGCCGTCCTGATGGTCTCCTACCAGGGACATCCATGATGTCGAGGCTTTCAGCGGTGCTGCGCACATGTAGCAGCGCGCCGTCTTGGCGGGGTGCGGGTTGTTGGTGAGCGTTTCCACCATCCCCTTGAAGGGGCCCCGGTCAATGATGTGTTGATGTGTGGTCATTTTCTTTTGTTAGTTAAGTATTTTTCCACGTCTTCCATGTTATAAAGGGTTCCTTTTCCGACTCCTTCCAGCCTTCTTACATTCTTCCCCGCCCGTGCCAGAATGTTGTCCATCTGCCGGGATGAAATGTCATAATAAGTGGCTAAGGTGGAGCTTTTAGCGTATTTCTTTTCGATTGCTCCGAAAATGGAAACGGAAGACGATTCAGGCGTAGAAGGAACAGGCGTGGTTGCCAGCTCCCGCAATACTCCGGCCAGCGTTTCCAGCGCGGTCGCAAGGGTGGTCATGGTTGTGTCGTTTTCGCTCATGTTCGTTCTTCTGAATTGGCCGCCCGGACGGGTTTCCCCGCGCCTGCCAGACCGTATTACTCTATATACCTATTGATGTTTTGGTTTTGGTTTTAGGCCCCACCTGGGCCGGGCGATTGGTTAAAAGTCAGTTAGTCGTCATAGTGTCCGTCCGGGTTGTAGCATTGGGGAGCGTGGTCAAAATCCCACTCGTCGATTGCCTGCTCTATCTGCTCCAGGAGTCCAACCGCGACACCGTAGGAAATAGGTTCTCCGTCCACCCGGATGCACCGGTCTTCTTCGTCGTATTCAATAATCATTGTTTTCGGAGGGTTGAGATTTATTCACCAAGTCGGAAAACTCGTCTACTGGCTCGCAGGGCAATAATGCGCCGGGTTTACATTCAAGGCTCAACCCTAACAGACGCCGGGCTATGTAAATATGCCCTGCGTATTTCGCTCGGAGAATTTTATCTTCGGAGTCGCCAGAGATGTAATAAGGAGAGGTGTCCTCGTGAGTTTCGACTTTAAGAATTTTATCCAGCTCAATGAGCAGATCGACGATGCTTTTACCCTTTTCCATGATTAGTTCAATTTCTGTTGATTGTTTTTCTGCGAGATCCAATAAACCGTTTTTAATTATTACTTCCGGGTATTTCTTATTCATAATTAGTTTTCCCCTACAATTTGATTTACCATCCAGCTATGGAAAGAAATATCTCCTTTGTTTAACTTAGGTTCGTCTTGATGCCATGTCCACAGACCGCAGCATTCTCCCGGAAAAGCTGGTTCAAGATCATCTGTACTGTACCAAGCGTTATGCCAATCAGGACAAACATGACCTATCGATATCTGATCCCCTTTTATTTTTCCGACCGATCCTAATAGTTTTTTAGTTCTTTTGTGTCTGACAATTTGGCCTGGAAATATCCCGTCAACATTGTTAACCAACGCAAAATGATGCCGATTCCTATAAGGAATTTCTTTTAATTCGTGAGGTAAATCCATTTTCTTTATATTGGTTTATTGTTTAACGTCCATCTAAATTTGATATGATAAGCATCAAAAAAACGATAATGCCGCCCAGAAGAATTAGAAACACGCCATCATTCATAACTCGTTATTATTTCTAACCTTCGTCCTAGTGAGTTTCGATTTTGAGCATTTTGTCCAGCTCAACGAGTAGGCTTACTATTGTTTGTTCTTTAGTCATGATTTTTCGTTGTAAGTAAAACAAATATGCAAAGAGTGATGGAAATGGTGCTTAAAATAATAGTTAGCAAATCTTTCACTTCTTCACCTCCTTCTGTTCGGTTTTCTTCCCAGTCATCCGCTTCAACAGCCAAACTTGACCCTTGGGCGTCAAATACGGAGTTGCTTTACTTTCCGCTCTTCCGCTCGCGTGTTGGATAATCCGGTAGCTGACACGGAAACGACCGGCTTCCACATGTTCCTGTGACGGGACGTTGCGGCGATTGCCAACCTTCCCGAGAATGCCTTCATTGCGAAGCAGCTCAAAAAGACGGTTCTGTCCGATTTCCCTTCCATTCTGCGCAAGGACCTTGGCAAATTCTCCTATCAGCATGCAGCCTTCGGAAACTTCCACGCTCTTTCCGAATTCCGTGTAGGGCGCGTCCTCTTCTATCTTCGCTTCAAGAGACTTCCTCTTGTCCTGTTCATCTTTGAGAGCCTGAAAGACTTTAAGGGCGTTCTCCGGCTTGGAAATCAGTTCAAGAAGTTTCTCGCCTGTGGCGTAAATGCCGTGCTTGCGTATCGTCGGGAGGACTTCTTCAAAAACCCATGCCTCGAATCGCTTTGCTGATTCCAGCTTGGAACCGCAGATTAAACGCATCATGTCCGGTTCGCTGATAACGCGAATCTCCTGTACTCCACCGGAAGTTTGAAGGGGGTAGCGTTTCACGACCCCCTTGCAATGGCGGTTCATTGCGTCGGTTTCATTGGCGTAGCCAAGAGCGGAGCACACGTCTTTACCGACGAACCACGGTTCTTCGTTGATGATGACTGTCCGGACAGAACAGCCAAGCGCGGCATTGTTGAATGGTACTATGTTGTTGTTCATGTTTCTTCTTATTGGGTTCAATGTAAAAGCTATTGCCTATACATCCGTTTAAGACTATCCTCTGGGTTTATGGTTTTTTTCCAATACTTGGCAGAACTGCTTAAATTCGCTTGCAATTATGCAGGCATAATCTTTTCCGCAGCGGCAATTTATCTTTTCGCTCCTCAAAGCCTTCTTGAGGCCCTGCATATCAGCTATTCTTCCCATGATTACCGCGATATTGCGGGATTCGTGTTCCTTATTTCCGGATGCGCCCTGCTGGAAAAGGTTTGGAACACTATCAAAACCTCTCGCTCCAAGGCAGAATCCCGTAAAAAGGTGATCAAGCGTCTCCATGCTCTCACTCCAGAAGAGAAAAATGTTCTGGCTAGATATATCTTTTTCAATACCCGAACACAGAAATTTGATGACAGGGATGGCGTCGTAAATGGTCTGATAGCAGCCGGCATTCTTATTCGTCTTTCCTGGTACGGAAGTATCGTGTCCGGTTTTGACGTCAACATCACCGATGTTGCCTGGGAGTATCTCAAAAATAATCCCAACTTGCTGGAATAAGTAATCCATGATTATCGCTTGGCGGGTTCAGTGTTCTTCGGCTGCGTTTTGTTAGAATTGTTATAATTCTCCAATGCCTCATTTTCTTCTTTCATGCATTCTATGAGATATTGCCTCAAAAAAACTTCTTCCGTTTTTCCTGAAGCTTTGGCTAATCGTCTGACAGTTGCCATGATTGATGGAGGCAAGGAGAAGTCCGGATTAAGAGATGATGATACGTCGATCATGTTTTTTGTAGTGTTGCTTTACGTGGTTAAAAATATGTAATTTCTACATGATTGTCAACAATAATTATGTACTTATTGCATACCCATTCACAATAAAAGGCTTGCAATTATGTAATAAATGCATATCCTTTCCTCATGCCCACCAAAGAAGAGATCAAAGACTGGCTTAAAGGAATTGGAAAAGACCGATTTTGGCTAGCTGATAAATGCGGAGTGGAGAAAGTCTCCGTTGATGGCTGGTTTACTTCCCGAGGGCGCGTTCCCTCTTATGCGCTTTTAGTGATTCAAAATCTTATGAAAAACACTACTGAAGCTTCTACGGTTTCAGAATGTTCCAGTGATGAGAGTCTGCTTTCATCCCTGAATTTCTCTCCAGAAGAAATGGAGATCGTCAGAGGGTTTCAGAAAAACTTTCCCGGTATTGATTTAGAAAGTTATCTTCGAAGTAAAGTAATAGATCTCTGCACCGGACTGGATAAGCAATATAAATATATAGCAGAAAGATCTGAATGCGAGAACGATAAGAAGGAAGATGCAGGGGAATGAATCATTCCCCTTTCTTCATCCCCTTTGAAATGTTCTCCAAGATCCTTTTCGTGGTTCTCCGGCAACCTTCAATAATGCCGAGGCGGAAACAAGTGAACCCGAACAGGACGGCCAGCAAGAAAAATACAAGCATCACACTACCCGACATGGTTGCAACCCTTTCTTGCTGAAAATTTATCTCCTAATGCGCTAATATTTAAGGCGTTACAAATGCGGGGGGGGGGGGGGGGGGGGGTAATAATTCCTGTTTTTTCATGAGATTTGATGTCTTGTGACTCCGGTAAGACGTTTTGTCATCAATTTCCCGTTCAGGGGATGACAAGTCATGACGTTTCCTGAAACGCCGAAAAGGATTGCCTAACGGGTAAAATGTGATATAAAAGGCACGTATTCAGATTCCTGACTACGTCCTTTCTATTCATTCTTTTCCGTCCGCGTCGGGAGACGCGGGCGGTTTTTTATCCTCGCAGGGTTCATTTTTTCTGTGTCATGACATGTCAACCTTTAGATGAAGCTTCCGACGGAGTAATAAATGGCGCGACTTTCCGGCAGTGCTATACGGTATGCTGTACATGTGGCCCGCTAAAAGTTTATGGACAAGACACTAAATCCCGTACGCGATGCCA
>OJQF01000028.1_pt1 | contig 87096 bp, 112 predicted proteins | sample 1598681 | NCBI WGS metagenome assembly OJQF01 (sample SAMN03922506, study PRJEB24848) | human gut metagenome | isolation source: stool sample | host: Homo sapiens | place: Germany | collected 2011-11 | reverse complement strand
TAGTGGTTTTACCTTTTGCTCCATCATAGGCAGTACCAGTAATCTCTCCAATTACTACTCCACCAGAAACAATCAGAGACCAAGTAGTACCAGTCCATCTGAATTGATAACCGGGTTCTCCCGTAGTTACATTCTGATAAATCTTTCCTGCCTCTCCCGTTATTGGTGTATTATGGTCGGCATCTGCAAAGAGAGAGATATTAGAAAGATCTCCAGTAGGAGACTTATCGTATGTTGCATATACATCGATTACATCATCTACATATGAGGGTAATTGTTCAGAAGGTACTTTACCATTTTCATCCAGAGAAGCTAATCCACTAGCTTGTGCCTTAGTTGCAATGAAGGCATCTAGGGCATCCTGAACTCCTTGTATGTCCTCGGTTAATTCAGTTTTCAAGGCAGCATCTGCTTCTGTTCTTGCAGTTACCTCATTATCAATTCGAGTACCCAATGCAGTATCAGCAGCAATTCTATCCTGAACTTCTTTATTGATAGCCGTAGTTAACTTGGTGTCTAAGGCAGTATCGGCATCTTTTCGATTCTGAACCTCGGTAGCTATTGAAGCTTCTAAAGTGGTCTTTGTAGTTTGGATTAATTCTTTGAGTTCTGTTTCCAGTTCTGAAGTATCAGTTCCAAAACCATCAATCAAAGCCTTCAAAGCTTTACCTTGTTCTGCACTTAATGGTACCTTAGTTCCACCTGCAGTTAAGTTATTTACTACATCTCCTTCGATAAGAATTTTACCAGCTCTTACTGTAGAAATAGACCAAGCACCTTGAGCAGTTCTCTTGAACTCTCTGTAAAACTCCATACCTGCCAATTCATACATGAATCTCAAAGTAATGGCACCAGTAGTAGGACCACTAAGTTGTAAACTCAATCTAAATTGTTGATAGAAATTGTTGCCGGTATCTACCAATATATAAGGACGGTGTGTAGTGTTATTTGCAATCTCATTAAGCAATTCATCAGTAAATACTGCTGCAATCTCTTCTGAGGTTGCCGAAGCAGATATATTGAATGCTGCTGCCGGGATAATAATTGGTTCTAATTGAGCATCAAGTTTTTTCAAAGAATCAACTACATCAACTGAACCTCCCATATAATTCGTATCAGTAAGAGCTGGCATTCCCAAATCATTGGTAAGACCTACTGCAGCTTTTACCTTATTGAATTTAGAATCAGCATCTGCCTTATCTACTTCGATACGTTTTTGTACTTTACCAAAGGCTGCCGAAGTAGTATCTGTTACCTTTACATCCAAATCTGCAGGAGTAGTACCGGTTGCCTTTACATAGCCATCGAGTTTGATATCAGTACCATTAAGTATAGGATTAGAATCCAAACGATGAGTATTGATAGTATGAGCATTGGTGGCATCGATATTTTCTTGCAAAGTAGTATCAGCTTCAGTACGGGCAGTCTCTTCAGCAGTGATATTTTCTTGCAGAGTAGTATCAGCTGCTTCCCTTGCATCTTCTTCGTTATCGATACGAGTACCCAAAGCCGTGTCTGCAGATTCCCTGTCTGTAACTTCTTTATCAATACGAGCTCCTAAAGCAGTATCAGCTTCTGCTCGGGTAGTTGCCTCTGCAGTGATATTATCCTGCAATGTTTTATCGGCAGACTTACGTTCTGCAATTTCGGTATCAATACGAACTCCCAGGGCAGTATCAGCAGCAGTTCTTGCAGCTTCTTCTGCATCTAGAGCATCTTGAAGAGCCTTATCAGCAGCCTTTCTTTCTTCTCTTTCTGTTCCCAAGTCTGCAGTATTCTGGTCGATTTTACCTTCTAACCGAATATCTTCTGCCTTACGAGCAGCAATCTCGGTTTCAAGTAAAGCCTTAACTTCCAAGTAAGAACCAGAAATGTTATTCTGAATACCTTGAATCAATTCCAAGTTTCTTTGGATATTGGCAGCATTCTGAGTAATAAGAGCATCTTGATTATTTGCTCTTGCCAACAATTCAGTACGAGTTTCAGTAACATAAGTTCTTAAATCCTCTACTGTCTTAGTCAGAGTTGTACTCAGAGTAGTAAGCTTAGCATCTAAAGCAGCATCACCTTCAACTCGTTTTTCAGTTTCTGTCTCAATCTTCGTAGTTAACTCATTTAACTTCTGAGTCATAGTTGTTGCAAAGTTGGGGTCATCACCAAGGGCTTTGGCAATTTCCTCAAGTGTATCCAGTACACCTGGAGCAGAACCAATGATTTTCTGAATTGCAGCTTCTACCTCAGCTTCTGTTTGGAATCCTGAATCATTCAGAAGTTCAGAAACTTTAGCGATATAGTTAGCATGTTCTTCAATGCCGTTCAATTTGTTCAAAAGAACATCAGTAAAGTCATTTGAAGAAAGTACTTTGCCATCTACCTTGTCTACCTTCTTAGATTCAAGACCCTGGATAGCAGTTGTACGGTCTGAGATTTCCTGGGCAATCTTATTATCTAATAAGGTATCTGCATTGGTACGGTCTGTAACTTCTTTATCGATATTTACCTGAAGAGCAGTATCACCTGCTAAACGAACATTAGCTTCATCCGAGATATCCTTAGATAAACCATTTACTTCGTCTTTATGATTTGCTATTGCAGTATCCAAATTGGCCTGTATAGCATTCTCTCTAGCGGTTGCTCGGTCTTTCTCAGTATTGATTGCTACCGTATTAGCCTCTACCTTTGTTTTAAGTTCATCTACCTTTTCATTAGATTCTTTCTTTAGGGAATTAATCTTCTCTTCTAATAAAGTATCAGCACCTCTCCTTTCATCTATCTCTCCATTAATCTTATTAGTAAGGGTAGTTAATTGCCCACCAACTTCAACCGTTAAAGTTTGAATCTTGCCGTCTATAGCAGTTTCCAATGCAGTATCTGCAGACTTACGGTCTCCAATTTCCTTATCCAGGTTTACTTGAAGGATTTGGTCTGCTGCCTTACGTTCAGCTGTTTCTGTACCCAAAGCAATGTTGGTAGTATCAATACGAGAACTCAGATTACTGTCGCCATTAGTACGGTCTACAATTTCCTCATTAACCATATCCTTAACTTCTTTGTAGTTATCGGCAATGGTTTTATTCATGGCAGTGATTGCCTCAGAGTTCTTTGTGATATTTGCTTGGTTAGTAGCAATAGCCGTGGTATTAGCATTTACCTGAGCAGTCAATTCGTTCTTAACTGTATTGATAGCATCCTGCATTGATAAAGCCAAATCCGAAACTCTCTGAGTAAGAGCAGCAATGTTATCGGTATGGGTTTTATCTGCTTCCTTTCTATCAACAGTTTCTTTGTCGATATTTGCCTGCAAGATAGCATCAGCATCTTTACGGTCTTGGATTTCTTTTGCCAGGTTATCTTTAACTACTTGAAGAGCAGTATCTCCAGTAGCAGCCGAGTTATCTACATACTCTTTAAGTTCTTCCTTAAGAGCAGCATCTGCTTCTGTTCTTGCGGTTTCTTCATCAGTTATATTTGCCTGGAGGGCTACATCAGCAGCTTCCCGGTCTTCAATCTCTTGGTTTACCTTTTCTGTAATTGCTGCCAACTTCTTGGTGATAGTTGAAGCAAAATTAGGGTCATCACCTAATGCCCTAGCAATCTCTTCCAGAGTATCAAGTACTTCTGGTGCAGAACCAATAATCTTTTCAATTGCTGCCTCTACTTCTGCTTCAGTTTGATAACCGGCATCATTTGCCAATTGTGATACCAAGGTAATGTAATTAGCATGTTCCTCGATTCCATTCAGTTTGGCAAGCAAGAGATCTGTAAAGTCATTCTTAGTTAAAGAATAACCTTCTCTTTTATCTACCTTCTTGGAATTAAGGTCAGCATCTGCAGCAATACGAGCTTCCTTCTCTGCTTCAATTGCAGCAAGTACATCGGACTTATCACCATCAGTCTTTTCACTTAGGGCAGTTATCTTCTGGTCAAGGATTTGGTCCTGAGCAGTACGAGTTGCAGCTTCAGAATTAATATTAGTCTGAAGAACCTGGTCTGCAGATTCCCGAGCTTGAGCCTCTTTATCAATGTTTACCTGGAGGGTATTATCTGCATTGGTACGGTCAGCTACCTCTTTGGTAATTGAATTCTGAAGAGTTTCATCGGCAGCTTTACGATTTACTACCTCATCAGAAAGTTTACTTTCTAAGGCAGCATCACCAGTTTGACGATTAGTGATTTCTTCAGTGAGTTTCAACTGAATGTTTGCATCTGCATTTGCTCTCAATTGGGCTTCTGCAGCAATGTCTTGTTTGAGCTCTGCCTTATCATTGATATGCAATGTATTCAGTTGGTGAATACTTTCTGATAAAGCATCGTCAGCCGTTTTACGAAGCTCAGCTTCTTTATCTACCAAGTCTTTAGCATATGCCTTAGCTTCTGCCAATGAACCAGTAGTTTCATTTCTGAGGTCTGCAATGTCAGCAGTATTCTTATCGACTTTTGCTTCTATCTTATCTATCTTATTGATAAGGTTAGTAACTGCAGTGTCGATTTTATCATTAAGTAAATCCACTGCCTTAATGAAATTAGAGTTAACCTCACTAATTTGGGTACTCAGTTTCCCTTCCTCCTCCTTAGCTCGGTTAACTTCATCTGTCAGTGCATTACGTAAATCCGTTAATTTGTTGGTAATTGTAGTAGCAAAGTTGGGGTCATTTCCCAATGCTTCTGCCAATTCCTTTAATGTATCAAGTGCATCATCGGCACCATCAATCAAATCACTGATAGCTTGTCTTACCTGTTCTTCAGTTTGGAACTTAGTATCATTCTCCAACTGAGAAAGCTTAGTGATGTAGTTTGCTCTTTCTTCAATGCCTTCCAGTTTCTCTTTGAGTTTATCCGTGAAGTCATTTTTAGATAAGTCGTATCCTTCTCTCTTATCTACCTTATTGGCAATAGAAAGAACGAATGCCCAGAACTCATTAATAGTTCCAGCAAACCCGGCCTTTACGAAGTCATCAAAATAACCTTGTAAAAGTCTTTGGTCAATTTCTTCATTTGTGTAATACTTACTTACGTACATATTGTTATTATTTTAAGGATTGATTACTTACTTACCACAGAAGAAGTCAGAATTCTTATCTCTGAATGGTTCTCCTTCTTTTCCACAGAAGGCATTCATTGGAATATCTGGATGTTCTGGGTCTGGGTCTCCCCCGTCTTCAATATCACCCCTGATTATTGCATAATCTGGAAGTTGATTGATACGGAATTTTATCACCTGGCCAATACCCGGATGAGGTATTATCTTATCCCAAACTTCTCCAAAGTAATCTTGAAAGCAAGTAACGAACTTACCTCCAGTCATAGACTGAAATGTAGTAACGTCTAAATTACTTTTCTTACTTTCAATATGTACTCCAGATGTACCGTTCAAGACAATCAGGTTACTGTCAAACCAAATACCGTTTCCGGTATTAATTGGTTTCCATCGTAACATTAACATCTTTGCCATATACTTTTCAATTTTATTCTACGAATTGTATTTTGGTATCTCGGTCCCTTTTTAGGATAACCATGAAGACTAATGCTTCATCCTTGGCCTGAGCAACTTGTGTATCTCCAGAGGGTTTATAAGTAATACCATTAATTACGAACCTATCTTCAGACCAGTTAAAATCCCAATAGCCTTCTGGAGTTAAATATCCCAGTTGTTCTATATATGATTTAGTAACCAGTATTGATAAATTCTCATCATCGAGTTCTCCAGTTACTGTTGCCTTATTAATAGGCCAGTTTCTGAAGGCATTGTAATAACATAATGCCTCGATTGGTATATTATAATATTTAGGGATTTCATCTTCTCCATGACTTAGGAGTTGATTTACATTCTTTGCCCAAGTTATAGTTTGCCTACCAGCATCTATATCCAAGAAATCATTTATAATCTTCTTGTATCTATCCCAAGACCGGTTCTTAACCAATCTATGAGGAGTCTTGGTCATCGTTTTCTAATTAAGGTTCTACCATTACGTTTTACTGGAGAGCTGGGGTTTGGCCCATCTATTAATCCAGGTCTTCTTCTGTCTACTACTCTTGGAACTACTACATGACTTGATTGGTCACAGAATGGTAAGTAGATTTCCAATCGTCCAGCTAACATACAAAGGTTTTTTCTTAACTCGTCTATGATACCACCAGGTTGCATTGCTTGAGAAAATGTTTTCCATAGGGAAGATGTTGCATCGGCAAGTGTATCATAGTACTGTACTTCAGTAGGCCCAGTTGTGATTTGTTTGATTCTATCACCTCGAGCTTGTTCCGGTTTAGAAGAACCATCACCAACTTGTTCTTTGGTTGAAGTAAGTTGACTTAGGTATTCTCCTGTACTTGTTAATAAATTAAGGAGCTTAACATTGAGATAATCCCATGCTGCCAATTCCATAATTAATTGGTTTTCTAGAGCTTCATACATTAACTCATCATTATATTTATCCAGTGGGATAATATGATTTACTAGCGGTTGGATATATAACTGCCATTTAGTTATGTACATTGCTTTCTCTTCTGATGACATACCATCTGAGATTTCTGAAGGAATGTAATAATTGATTAGGTTATATATACTATCGGTTAATGTAGTTTTAGACTCGGTATTTACAATTACGGTTTTAGTTGCATTTAAGTTAAGTCCTTCGGAGTTCGTTATGTTCAACGCTACTGTATAGAATCCGGACTTTTCATAAGTATAAGTAGGTTGTTTAACATCATAAACGGACCCCTTATCATCACCAAAGTCCCAGTCAAAAATGGCCTTGGCTGGGACTTTGGTTAATACTCTAAATGAAACTTCCAGACCATTCGCAATAGCTACAAAGTCTAGATTGTCCATGGTATCTTATTTTTTAGATTCTTCGAACTCTTCCAACAGAACCTGAATCAGAGTTTCAACTGTATCACCTTTGTCGGCAACAATTTCGTGACGAGCAGCGATAAGGGTTGCTTCTTCGAGAGTATAGGCTTTGGCAATCTTTTTGATTTCCATACCTTTTTCGAACTGAGCATTCAATTTCTTTTCCAACTTATCGATGTCATCATTGGAGTATTTGTCGACAGCTTTCTTATCAAGAACCAAACGCAGGTGACCTGAATTCAAAGCCATCTGAATCTTTTTAGTTCTGTACTGTCGAGCACTCAATTCTTTTTCTTCTCCTCTACAAATTGTAATACCTGTAGATTGGTCATGGAAGCTGTAAGCTTTAGCACCTACAGTTACTTTATATTTATCCATAATTTTACTAAGTTTTTAGATGTTTAAAATTAGGGGTAGGTCCTCGCAAAACCTACCCCATCAAGAAATGGAATTATTTGTAAAATAAACCAGGTGTATTATTACTCAAGGTTAACCAAGAGATACGGGTCAATGTTCATAAATTCGGGGAATCCAAATTCTGAGAACTTCTTCTCTGCAGACAGAATCAATGCAGCATCCTGATACATCTTAGAGAAGCCTGTAGTCAGAGTAGCATAGATTGCCTGAGTCTGATTTGATACGATTCTTTCTGATTCAAGCATCAACTGTTTTGCAGTCAGTTTAATCAAAGCAGCAGTTGTATCAATCAACAGCAAACCTTGGTCAGGTGTTCCCGGATGAATATAGAAGTTAGCATTCTTAGGTACCGGAGACTTCACGTTCAGTGTAGCTTCAGTTGTACCAGAATGACGTTCTTTGAATTCCGGCAAGTTCAGCATTTCGATTGCCTGGTCTTCACCACCAATCATAGTAGTAAAGTTACGTCCCATACGAGCAGCTCTTACCCAGATATGTAGCAAGTCTTTGTAAGTGATACCATTCGTAGTTTCATATACACCGATAACCGGAGCAGATTCTGAACCATCAGGTTTGTTACCGTTGATAACAACATCCATTGCCAGAGTATCCATTGCATAACCAAGCTGAACACCGAAGTCACGAAGGTAGATTGCCAATACATCCAGAGATACGTAGTTACGAACTTCATCAGTAAGTTTGAATCCCTTACCAATTTTGAAGAGACTTACTGATTTCTGTCCAAAGCTTACATCTCCCAATGGGATAGTTTCTGCTTCGTTAACCTTTGCAGGTGCAGCATCGGACATATTAATCATCGGCATGATTGCGCTAAGACCACTGATTGACTGGTCAGATGCAATAATCTCCGGATAGAACGGAGCTTGACGCATACCAAGAGTGATAGCAGAACGAATGATTTCCGGAACAATCCAACGAACATCTTGCTGAGGCATCGTGAAGATGTTTTCCATTGTGTCGATTTTCGGATTGATATCCAACTTCTCGAACAATTCATCTTGGGTAATACCCCATTTACCAGTGGTAAGTTCACCTAATGTGATGTCCACAGGTTTTTTGTTCTGTGAACCTTGACGGTAAGCATCCAACTGCTGTACCATTTGAGGAAGTTCTTTTGCGAAGTCTTCTCTCTTCAATTTTGAAATATCAACTTTTTCCATGTTTCTTCTTCTCTTATTTAATAAGTACTTGAATTACCTCGTTTGCCTCATCTGCAGGTGTGATGGCAATGAAAGGTGTAGCATCTGTTGACTGGTTTGCTTTTACAAATCGGCCGTTCAGTAAGTCACCAGAGGGAACTACATATCCTGCTTTTAAGTCAGCAGCATTAGATACCCAGTTACAAATCATGTAACCTTCCACAGCAACAGTTACCTCTACTGGGAATTTGTTCTGTGCCTGGTAAGCAGGATTTACATTGTCGGTTACTGCCACTCCGATATATACCTGAGTAGATTCAGTGTAAGGTTCAATTAAACCGTCTTCTCCAAGAGCTACCGGCATACCTTGCAAAATTGTTTCACCATCTTTTACACAGAAAGCTTGGTGCAATTTGTGTGATTCACTTTTGTAAATCACCGCTCTTGGGGTCTTTTCCCCAAACAGCGTCATTGGCTGGTCTTTGTTTACGATTTTAGTCATAACAGTGATATTTATCGATTATTACTTGAATTTCTTCTTATACAAGTCTTCGAGGGTTTCCGAAGTAGACTTGGCTTCTGCATTCGAAGTAGTTGCAGGTTTCTGAGTTCCAGTCTTTTCATCAGTCTCTGCAACAGAAGAAGCACGGCTTACATCATGAGAACCACAGCTTGCACATACCATTGGGAATTTTTCTTCCAGACGACTCTGATAATCCTTAGTTAAGGAGATGAGAGTAACGATGCCAGTAGTTTCGGCATTCAACATTGTAACAATAGTTTCATCGGCTTTATCACCCATCAACTTCTTGTAAGTAGTAACAGCATTTTCACGGAGAGAAGCAATGTGATTCTTTCCTACAGTTGCCATTTCCTTCAAGTTTGCAACTTCTGCATTCAGGTTGGTAATCTGTTCTGTAAGAGAAGATTTCTCTGTAGTAAGATTATCTACCGTTGTCTGAAGACTGTTTTTGGATGATACCAAGCTTTGAATACAAGAAATAACTTCTTCCTGAGTCATTTCTTTGCCCTCTGCCAGAGATAACATATTATCTCCGAAAAGCTTTTCTAAAAATTCTTGCAATTCTTTGTTCATATTTTCTTTATTAGGATTATGATTTTCTTGGGTACCATTATCATTAAAAGAATCTGGAGTATTGTCCTTTTCTTGGAATGAGTTGAAGTCCGTTTTGTAGTCAGTAAAGAAGTACTGTTTGGACTTGTCATCCCGATATTCCTCATAAGAAGACCAGGTTCTTTTTGCAAAGGTTGGATTAATGATTTTACCATCTTCACCAATCTTTTGAGCAAATGAATCAGCTCCATGAGATACCAGGGATGTTTCCATATATCGAACTACCTCGGTAACTATTCTACGAACCATTTCACCTTTAGAGTCATAAGTACCAAGTTTTTGATAGAATTCACCATCTTCCATTCCTGGGTGTGATTTATCCCACTTAAACTGTACTGTTACCGAGTTACTATGAATTGAAGGAGGTTCCATGAGAATACCTCTAGCAATTCTTGGGTTAGCTTTACCATCAATCTTCAAAATACCATTGATACCTGCAGGTATAGTAAAGCTTCCATCCTTATAAGACTCCTGCCACATTACTTGAGATACAGCTCCAATTGCATTACCAATATTTGTTTCATGGTCGCAATTTACTGTTTGCCCGAGTAACAGTTTCATGGAAGCCTTAAGTACTCCATTCTGACCAAAGTCAGTAGGATTCCAGTTCTTGGATACAATCGTTTCAGAAAGTAACCTAAACATTGGTTCTATGAACTCTTCGTCCTTCGGAGTAAGTTCCGATTTATCAAGGTTTGGATAATAGGTATTATAATCTATATCCCCTCCCCAAAATCCAAATTGAGCAATGGTATCCGGTGTCGGAGTCTTCCATTTGTAATAATTCTCTGAGAAAGCCTGGGCTCCAACTGCTTCTGGGATATACCCAGCCATAATGGTATGACCCTGGCCAATCACCATTGAATCAAGATGCTCTTTGTTTCTTTTAGTAAATTTACTCATCTTGCTTTTGTATTTTGGTCTCCACGAGATGGAGCCGGATTAGTTTTATCTCTTGACCTACGAGCAGATTGATTTTTATCATCTTGCCTTTGCTTCTTCTTAGTTCCCTCTTGAGGGTCTGAATTACCCTTAGCAAATTGGTCCTCAAGTGAAACTCTTGGTTCGTCTTCATCAGGAGAATCATAACCCATTGCCCAAGCATATTGGTCTTGGCTAATGATACCAGCCTTATATAATAAATCCAGATTTTGGATTTTATACTGAAGACCTTGTTGAACCTTAACTTCGTCGGAGATAGTTGAAGTTCCCCATGATATCTTTATTCCCTTATTATCAAAGCCTGCCAGACGCAGTTCTAGAGAATAAAGAAAATCCAATACATAAGTTACAAGCATTTGGATATTTTTTAACTGGCTAATTAACTTAGACAGCATTATACCCGTTGCTCCTTCTCCTGTTGTTGAACTAACTCCGATAAGGTTTCCATTAACTCCCAAACCATTTGCAACTGATTGCTGATTCATATTCCAGGGTTTCTCAATATTACCAAGTTCCTTGGTAGTTGAATTGAGTTTAAACTCATGGTCATCAATGTAACCAGTTACTATACCGTCTTTCATACCATTACGAAGATTTCTTTTCAAATCTTTTAATGTACGTTCAAGACGGGATTGATAAGCTTGTAAGCTTTCATTTGGATTCTGGTCTGGTTTAGTCATCTTAGCTTCCAAGAATCCTACCATACCAACCATTTCCATGATGTGTTTGAAGTTAACCTTCATATCATGTTGGCCTTTTAATGAATCCAATGCTGCCATAAATGGTGGAATCCCATAAGGTTCATCGGTATCATTAAACATACCAGCATACACATAAGTTTCTGGGTTTAGTTTGATATAATCTTGGTGCTTTACGAAGTAATTCTTATTCCTCTGGTAAGGAGAATATACTCCATTGTTCTCCCTTTTGAAAACAATGTTCTCGGGTCTAAGGAATAAGACTGTATCCAAACCATCCAACATATCATTGGGAACTCCTTCAACGGATATAGCTCCACTAACAAGGCATTGTACAATCATCTTATTAACTAGACCATCTATACCAGCAGTATACCTAGACCATTTCTTAGTAGCTTCAGTAAGATGTTTTCTCATCTTATCTGCTTCAGCATCTGAGTTGTTTGGGAATGTTACCGTATGACCAGTATTTGCCAACTTAAACATATCCTGCAAAGCAATGCCCATATCCGGATTTACCTTATATAAATCACGAATCAAAGGGATTACTTCAACACGAAAAGAAGGGTCTACCATTACGGTCATCCCTTTCAGAGTACTGAGTAAAGAGTTATCTTCATCCACTGATACTCTACCAGGAGATATAGCAGCAGCTTTTGGCTTGCTTGGCTCCTTGTTTGATTCAGGAGGTGGGTCTTTCTTTCTACCCCAACTCCAATTAAAATTGAGCTTTTTCATTTCGGTTGTACTATTACGTTAGTTTTTCCTTTTCTTATGTGATTACAGATTGCTTTACCGAATATAGAGTCATCTGCATATACATCCCCCTCTAGGTCTACATCTACTGTAGAATTATTAGCTCTATGCTTACCCATTGCAACTGGCCTACCTAAACCATCATATATGAAGGTATATGCTTCTTGAACAAAGAAAGGGTCTTTAACAGTAATATTATCTTCTCGAATATCCTGTTCAAGTCCCTCTACAATAACAGAACGGTTCTTTTGTGTAGTTAACCATCCTGGAGATTTATCTACCTCAGGTCTAGATTTACCTTTCTTCTTAAGCATTTTCTGATAATAATATAGTTTAGGATAACCTTCAGTTTGAAGAGCAGAAGTTACTGCTAATCCAACATCATTGGATTCTGGAGCAATGGTAGCAAAGTTAAACAAATGCCCTGTATCTCCAAGTAACCTTGCATACTTATCTACTGAAAGTCTACCTTTGAATACTGCTTGTTCTTCTCCTTGTTTATCCATGCAAGTAAATGCAGAGTAGTCAGAAGACCTACCAGTTGAAACGTCAGCACCAATGAAATATTCCTTATCTGGTGCTGGTTCTAAGAATTGCCGATATTGACCATTGAATCTTTTCTTAATAACCGGATAATCACTAAGACAGTCTTCGATAGCTTTGATATCAGCTAAGTCGAAGACCGTATTTCCAGATGATAAGAAGTCACCATCGATTTCTTGTGCAGTTCTTTTTGTTCCAAGAGCAGAAGACATCTCATTGTACCAATTAATGTCTCGTTCTGGGTGCATTTGCCAATACAATCGTAGTGGGTTAAATGGGTTTCCACCTGCAATAGCATCAACCCAAGTTGAGTGGTAGAAGTTACCAACTCCATAAGGAGTGGAATTGATGATAGCAGCTCCACCAGTGGAAAGAGTAGGAAAAGCGGCTGCCCAAATCTGGGCTGCCCATCTAACTACTGCTGCTTCATCAATTACCAGTAAGGATAGAGATTCTGAACGACCGGCTTCTGAAGACGTTGGGATAGATTCTATGAATGAGCCATTATCGAACTCTATCATTGATGCAGAACCATATTCTCCCGAACGACCATTTATAATTGGTGTCTGTAAATACCATGGCAGGTTTTTGTACATGAACTTAATTTTCTTAAGTACCTTCTTTGCTGTTGTGTCCTTGATTGAGATAATGTTAATCTTCTTGTTAGGATGATACATTGCCAACCATAGGCAGTACATAGATATAAGCTCCGTAATACCTGCTTGCCTGAACTTAAGCAGAATATTGAAACGTTCTTTTACGAAGTTATACAGAACCGATTTTTGATACGGGTAAAGTTCAAATCTTACCTTTCCCCTCATAGGGTGTATCACATAAGTGAAAAGGCTAAAGTAAAAAACATCATTACTAACTTTAGCAAGTGTTGCTAGTTCTTCCCTTGTGAGAGCAGATGTGTTAGTTTCTATGTTAATCTTCTTTGCCATAATCAAAAGTTATATGTTACTGAAAACTCTAAGTCAGCTTTTATTCCCGAAAAGAACTTCGGATAATGAAAAGCATTTATACCGAGTTTATAATTGAAATTAGTAGTCTTGATTGAAAGGCCTGTCCCTATGTCTAACATTTGATTAAAGACCCTATATTTACCATAAACGTATGGACTTAGAGTTAGTTTTCTAGTTCTTTTTTGAGTTAATTGACCTTCATACCAATTGTACTTATACTTATCTAAGTCCATGTTAAACATTCTCGTTGAATACGAGTTTGTTTCCTTGTTGAATAAACTTAGATTCAATTGGTTTTTATCCAAGGTAAATTGGACCAAAGAATCTTCTCTACTAATCCTATTCGAAGTAACCGCCGTTGAATCAGAAGCCTGGGGTTTAGTCGAATTGCTACTGTTTCGATAGAAGTCGTAGAGAAGAATTCTCTGGGGCTGAACCAATTGTGTATATGGAATTACGGGTTTGAAGTTCTCTTTCAGTTTGATTGTATCAGGAATGCCAATGACCGATGAATCAGGAAGTTGTCTGATATATGAATTCAGTTTGTAATTCCTGAAGCAAAGGTAAATAGTAAATCCTAGTAGCAAAAGGAACACAAAGTTCTTCCACTTGTTTTTATCTGTTTTCATCATCGCGAAAAATTAAATTATTACTAACTATCGGTAATCGCTAAGCGATTACCTTTTATCGAACGTAGTGAGATAAATTTCCTATATCCTAAAACATATATCCAATATCTACTACAAACAATAGCTATATACGCATATAAAAATATAGATATATATACGTAGTATATTATATATCTATATTTTTCAAAAGGCGGTTTGGACTAATATATACTTTAGTATATATTAACATGAAAGTGTACCTAGACATTTTTGATACATTTCCTAAACCAAATCCCAACTTCATATACCGAACCTTTGGCAATGGTATACCTTGCCTTGTTTAACCAGTAAAGGTAATTCTCTTGGTCAATGTAAATCTTAAACTGTTTAGGAAATCCCATGATTGCCTTGAAATCATTAATCCCAAGAGGATACCCATCGGGTCTAAATTGCCTATCTGCAGGTCTTAAAGTTAGAGGTGGTTTATCTAATTCTAATCGATATACTCCCGGGAGAGTACTCATCTTTGCAGTTTTAATGGGCCATTTCTTCTCGTTCTTGAAAGCACTATTCCATAATACTTGAATCTTCTCAACAGTCAGATTCTTCTTTTCGGGGAGTTTTCGATAATCATACATCGCCAAAGTTTTTTCTATTGGGATATTATAATTACTCCCGTAAGGAGATACAAAGAGCAAGTCTCTAGTAAGTTTTGGAGTTTTTACTTGGAATACTTCATCAAAAGCATTCAAGTATTTCTTACCGGTTTTCTTATGCACTCCAATGATGATTAGACGTTTCCTTGATACTTGAGAGTTCCCATAGTCAGAAACTGACCTTTCATGAAAAATAAGTTTATAGTCCTTAAAGGTTAAATTAAAGAACTCATAAGGAAGTAAAGATAGCAAACGAGGAAGATTTTCAATAAGAAAAATCTTAGGCTTATATTCTAATATTGCAGCAGTTACTAGATTTAAACTCCTGTTATCCTTAGGATTACCCAATTCTTTTACCTTTGAAAGCCTCATAATTGAAGCTATCCCGCAATCTGGAGATGATATAATAACATCTACTCTCTCCTCAAATTGAGGTAAGTTATATCCTTTGTAGAATGGTATATCACCAAAATTAGCTTTCCATTGCTCTTCACCAGGAGTATGGAATACTCCTCTTACTTCTATATTCCCAATCAGATGTTTTCTGAAAGGGAAGAGCAGGGCACCTTGCCCTGCACATACTCCCAATACATTCATTTCTTGTAGCTTCTAAGTTTTACATACTTAACCCAGGAATAATGTTTACGAGTTCGGATATACTCCAAGTCGTGGTCATTATTATGGGCTTCCTCTTCGAAGCTTACATCATGGTATCTTTCGCTTTGTTTGTTCCACTTAGCAAAGAACATGATGATTAGGTACTCGATTGCATACCATAAGTAGTAGAATACCCACAACATCTCTTGCATTTGTTTGAGATGAATATGCTCATGGTTGTAATCATAGGTGTCAAACTTAGCACCTTTTCTCACAAAGACAATTCCGAATAGGTTCATTGCCTTGTATCCCTTGAAAGGGATGAATTTGTTGTAAATTACCTTCATTATATCTTGTTTTTAAAGTTTTCGTAAGCGTTTTTTAACTTCTGGTCATAGGCATTTTCAGCATAACCAGGACCATTATACTTCCGAGCAAAGCCTGCCCAGTCATGTTCTTTCAGATTTTTCAAGCAACTGGTATTATTCATGTAGTAATACATGAGTTTTAACTGACTTTCATGAGATTCCTGCATCTTTTTCACGAATTCGAAGACGTCTTTACAGCCACAATAGAGGTGATTGAAGCCCATAATCTGAAACATTCCCCAAGAAGCTGACTTCAAAGCACATTCTTCGTCGATTTTCTTGGCAATTTCGAGTCTTTTGTACTCACTTGCTCCCCCTAAGTACTTCGATTTATCCCATTTTGGGAAACAAATCGTAGGGTAACTCTCTTGAGCAGCTACTGATTTGTCTAAACCGAACTTATTTTTGATTTCTTTGTACATAATGTGACCTTCAAACAGAATTTGAGGTCTACCATCTACTAAAAATCCATCTCTTCCTGCTCCTTCAACCAGTTGTACTGCCTTGAGAAGAGCTGGCTCCAGTCCTAAATCATTGGCCAGAGCCACAATCATTTCATTAGTTAACTTATCCATAACGTTATATTTTAAAGTTCATTAAAGAAAAGAAAGTATTGCGTATACCTTATCTGGATGATAGTTAGGAGTTCTATTATCTTATATAAAATTTATAATAATATGGAAGAGAAACTCACATGTCACCTATGTAATTCACCATTAGATTTGGATGATTACGATTTAGCCAAAACAGTACCTCAATTAATGAAGGAAAAACAACTTTGTTTTCGATGTGCTTTTTGGCATAGAATCCTTGAATCAGATAAAACTTTGATAGAGGATTCTAATTATGAAATGATTCCCTTAGTTACACCTTATTTTCAACATTATACCATTCACTTAAATAAGATTTGGTTAGAGGTTGCTACATTTAGAAGAGAGTCATTGGGCTCAACTAAGAAATATATTGCTGCAATGGTAAAAGATAAAGTATACATTGGTTCGTATAATAATTGGGGATTCCAGGGAATAATTCCGGCACACTTAAGAGAACTTTTTACTCCAAATGGTATAATCCTAACTCCAGAACAACTAGACGACTTACTTAACCGGAAATCCTTTACCGCAGCAGATTTAAAAATTCTTATTGATAATTGTATTAAATCAGAATAATTTTGTATATTTGCATAAACATTTTAATAATAAAGATATGAAAAAGAACAAAGAAACCAAAAAGCTAAAGGAGGGTGAAGAAGTCATTTTCTCTGATGGCAAAACCTTAATGGAGAAAGTAATCGTAGAATCCATAGATAAGAAAGGTGGGTTTGCAGTACTGAGTAACAAAGTAAAGGTATCAAGAACCCTGGGACCCGATGGATTCTATACAAGGTTAGATGGTAAATCAAGTATGATATTACCTCTAACAGATAAATCTGAATTGGATTACCAGGCCTTCAAATCCTACTTCTCTATTAAGAGAAACTTGGAATTTATCGAAGCCAAGATAAAAGATATGAAGGATAAAGAGTTCAGCGAACTAATAGTAGAGTTAGATAAGAAGATATCCAAAATCGTAAATAAGTACTTTGAACAATGATAACCTGGATAATCTTAGGCATTATATATGCCATATGTTTTATACCTGCATGGTTTATGACCAGAGTAATTACCTCATCCCACCCAATGAAAAGGGTGGGGTTCTTTTTCCTAACCATCTGGTTAATCATGCCTCTATTTCCGATATATTTATTAATCACCTATTTTAAGAATTATGAACAGGGAAATCACAACGAAGAAAGTAGGTAGGCAAAAGAAGCTTACCAATCCATGCCCAGTAATTAAGGGAGAAGTACAGATAATGGTAGGAAGTCCAAAGTGTATTACCTGCCAATGGTTTGAAAGAAAATTAGAGAAGGATGGAAAAGCCTACGTACACTGCAATCGATTATAATTCCAAAGAGAATAAGGTAATCGAAGAAAGGATAAGAAATTACTATCTTCCAGTAAAGAATACATTTGAAGCAGTCCTATATGGAAGGCTTAATATACCCGATTCTCCAAGAGGATTATGTGCTGACCTAATTGATGTAAGCAGAACTATCAGTAGAGAATTTGCATTAGTCGAAGAAGTTTTCCTATGGAGACATGTAATTAAACCATGGTTCACCCCACAAAGGTTTAATATCGAGATAGTATACTTTGGTTATTATAACCCTACCATCATAAAATTGCAAGGAGAAGGATTAAGAATTGAAGGTAGGCTATGGTATAGAATGCCATTAGAAAACCTAGAAGGACATGAATACCTTCTAGGAACAGCATTCTGGTTCCCCACCAGTAAAGCATATAATAATAACCGTATTAAAATACTAGAGTGTGCCTTGGAGGATTTAGAGAGAATTAAAAGAGAGGGAGAACCAAAGCTCCCTCCTCTTACCTTTGAAGAACCTAAAATATACCCTTGATTATGGTGAAGGTTGAAGTGATAAACCTAATAAGAGAATCCTAAGGTGTTCTGAAGGTAATAGGGTTTGGTATCGGTTATGGATTAATCCTGAGGATATGGGGAGAATAGAACCATTATTGGAGGGAGGGGATAGAATTTGGATGGAAGAACTTGAGATGTATTATACTTTCTTCTATGAGATAAGAAATGGTAGAAGGGTCTTAGGGAAGGGTAGGATTAAGGAGATATTAGATATCCTTTTGTAAGATGAATGCCAGGGATGTTAGGTCTCTGGCTTCTTTGTGTGTTGAGGGGTAATTAGGGGTACCTCTTAATGCGAGGAGTGATTTTGGTATGGTACTAAAAACTGGTTGGGAAGGCTTGGCAAACCTTTATCACGGGAAGGTAAATTTTGGTGGTACTAAAGGGGGCTAACGGTTACGTTAAAATTAACATTCAAAAATAAAAAGTAAGGGACAAACATTTTTATTTGCTTTCCCTTACTTTTTATTTAGTTTATAAGTTCTTTAAAAAATCTTTTGTATCTTTGATAATCTGAATTAATACCCAAATTACACCAACAAATAAAAATACATTTAATAACATATCATTTGTTATTTGAAGTTTTTGACTATTTGCAAACCTTTTGTTAGAACTTCTTTTTTAGTGTCCTTTGTATTTTCGCTTGCAATAGAAGCAAAAGAAAAATCATGAATTTTATAAACTTGCTTATAAAAATCGTTGAAAGCTGAAACAAGTGTTTTTAGTTCATTTTGTTTCTTTTCTTCTTTCGCTTTACAAATCGAATCAAGCAAAGAAAAAGTTGTATTTCTTAATTTCTTTCGATACGCTTTTTTTTGCTTTTCGTTCAATTCAGCAAACAGAGATTCAACGTAAATTTCTGTTTTCTTTCCTAAAGAAGTTTTTAAAAGTCCGTTAGTTTTTTCATTAAGACTTTTAAAAATACTATCAACTGATAATTTAATAGTGCTATTTGCTTTTGCTTGCGCTTTTGCTTTATTTGCACTAACTTTGTTTACTTTGTTGTTAGCAACTTCTTTTTCTACTACTACATTTTTTAATTCTTCCATAATAAAATTACATTTAGTTTTTAAGTTTATTTTATTATATCCTTTTCTCTATAAAACTAAATGATTTATAAGAAAAAGAGAAAAGGAATAAATTAATTTTATATTGTTTCAATATGTCAAATATCGCTTTTTGATTACATTACAAAGATACAATTTATATTTTAATTAGCAAAATTTTCAGAGAATTTTTTCTATAAAAATTGTTAATCAAAATTTTAAATATCTCTTTGCTTTTTCAACAATACAAAGATAAGAAATATATTTGAATCTACAAAACATTTTCAGAAAAATTTTCGAGAAATTTTTAAAGAATTATTTTTAATAATTTTGCATGAAAAATTTGCAAGTAGGTTTTAGGGGTTTGAATTGGGGGGCATGGTTGTGGGTAGGTAATATAGGTATATTGATGGATATAGGGAAGGGGTTGGTATAGGTACCACTTTAGAAATTTGGAGGCCCCATACAGTCCGGTAGTTATTATCTGTATATTATCATACATAAAGGCCATTAGGTGACTAGCAGGCTTTTATACCAATGCCATGGGCCATGTATGGAGTCCTAAAGAACTAAGGCCCATATTAGGACATGGGTAAGCCTTAGCAAGTCCCATGATGGCCTAGAGTTAGGTTACATAAGAAAAGCCCAGTACCTAAGATAGGCTGGGCTTATAGGGTGTAACATAGTTAGCGAGATTTGAATATAGCTATCAAGGCAACTATAGCAGGAGATAGCATAAAGAGTAAGGCAAGTATCATTGTAATATTGCCTTGTAAGGCCTGAGATAAAATATATAGAGCTCCCATAGCGATTAGCAGGAATAGATGTCGGTGATGATAAATGTATTGTTAACGTAGTTTACGATTGGTTCGTAGGTTTCATTGTTTTCGCAGAATACATTGTATAAGGCAGCCTGGATATATTCGATATCGGCATCGAAATAGGTAGTGTCTGTAGTGAAGACCCAGGTATGAGTACCTTTATAATCGGTAACGGTAGAAGTAATCGAAGCAAGATATAACCGGTATACCTTAATAGAAGTCTTTTGAATGGCTTCCAGGATAGGTATGATATATTCTGAGTAACCCATAGAGTCATCGATAATAGAATCGTCATGGCCAGTAGAAATGATTACCAGGTCCTTGGCCATAGGATAATAATAGGCAATAGGATAATTGTTACCGCAAAGGATGTTGTTTGCATTAAATTGTACTGTTTTCATATCTATATATTTTTAATTGTTTATAGTGCAAATATAGACATTTTTATTTAAATATGCAAATCCTACTGAGGCCCCTAATGGATAATGTCTTAAGGCTACTTAACTTATTAATAATCAAAGAGTTACATAATCCATATCTCTTCTAGCCATTATTAGTTTCTTTCTAACTAATTACAAGGGCCATTAATAACATACTTACTAGTTTTAGGTACCTTGAATGGCCTACAATTTTATATAATCCCAATAAATCCTGGGGCCATGAATGGTATATTTTAATGCCTAATCCCCAAATCCTATTGCCTAATCCTAACCAATTTCTATATAATATATACTAATATAAAGGGCCATTAGGGGTCTAGGATTAAGGGGATTTAGGTACCCATATGGGCCTTAGTTGTGGGCCTTTTAGGCAATGGGTCATAATGACCAAAGGCTATGAGACATATGTGTTAGATAGCTATAGAGTAGTGGTGTTGTATAGTAATAGGGGGGCTAGGCCTAGAAGTCTGCCTTAATCCCAACACCCCCGGAAGGCCTTCAATATTGTATTAGTTATATGTATATTGATTATATGATTAAGATGTATCTTAGGTATGTATGTAATATAGTTAGGCCCAGTATGATTTTGTTTTATACTGGGCTTTAGTATTTTATTTGATATTTGTTTGGGGTTAGTAGTTTGGTATTCTTAGGATTAAGGTCTCTAATAGGATTAGTAGGATTATCTGTAGGCCTTGTAGGATTAAGTATATGTATTTTTGTTTGTTGGTGGGGTTTGGTATTTGATGGTATATCTTATCCCTGTGGGTTAATGATAACCAGGTATATAGGATTACTGGGATTAGTAGTAGGGTTTTCATTTCCTTTTCTGTTTTAATTTGTTTTGGGTACGTAGGTGCTTGTTGAAGGTTGCACCTGAGTCTGTGTAGTAATTGGGGTTTGGTTTACCTGGAGTAGGAAAGTGTTCATTCCATTTATCCTGGTGAGGTATGTATACTTGGTTCTTGGATTTCTTTTTCATAGGTCTAATATTGCGGTTTTGAATCCTATTGATGTTAGTTCTTGGGTTTGGATATGTACGATTTCGAAGTATTCCTTGATACCCTGTAGAGAATAGAATTGTAATACTCCTCCGTCTCCATATTCAGCATTTACCTGGTCTATGATTTCTTGATAAGCCTTGTCTTGGTTATCTTCAAGTGAATGGTAGATATCTTGGACTTGGCCCTCTTCTACGATTACTAAGGTTGTGATTTTTAGTTTCATTTTCCGTAATGTTTTAGTTCTTGGTTATACTCTGGGTATTTTTTCTCGTAGTAGTCATAGAGATATTGGTATTCGTCATCTCCTGACCAGCAATCAAGGAAGTAATCATATTGGTCCTCGGTTGCCTGTGATGGATGTATGTGCAATGTATACTTGCAGTAGTGTTCCCATACCGTTTTAGGTTGGAATTTATTGGTAGGAAAAGCCATGACTACTAGAGCCATGGCAATTGATGTTAGGATTATAAGTTTAGTTCTCATGGATGAATGATTTGAAAAGGTTGATAGTCTTTTCGGTAAAAGTGTAAAGAGTTTCTGGTTCTTCGAGGAAGTTAAGGTAATAGTCGATTTCCTCGGCATGTTCTTCCTCATCGAAGTTATCCTTGTAGTATTGGAATTTTTCCATGATAAGGGGTTTGTATTTTTCTTGTTCTTGGATAATGGTTGCACCGTAGAGTACCATGTCTACTTCGTCTACGTTATAATCGAAGTATTGGTCATCGCAGCCTCTGAGCAAGTCCATTTGATTGAGGATTTCCATTAGGTCGAGTTCCAGGGATTCCTTATCGGCATAGGTATATACCCAGAGCATGTCGGCAGAGTAGTTTACCATGTCATCGTAATGTGGGTCATCCTCGGCAATTTCGAAGTCATATGTATTTTCGGCATGTGACATAGGCATGGAGCCTTGAATAGAGATAATGTGATAAGGATTTTGTGCAATGATTAATGCAAGGATTGATGTTGAATTTAATGTTGTCATGATGTTATAAGTTTGTGGAGGGTAGTGAGCCCTCCTGGTTAATGTTAAGCAAGTTGATTGTTAAAGTTGGTTTGGTTATCTGGGTCAGGCCAACCCATGGATTCCTCCATGTATTCGGTAGTATAATCGATAATGGTTGCAGCATCGTCCTTGTTAATGGTAGCAACCTCGGATTCGATTTCCCGTTGGATTTGGTCGTAGTGATAAGCAAATGACCTCCGTATGCGTGCAGCAATTCCGGGGTATTTTTTAAATAATTCGATTAATTTACTTTCTTCTTTCATAACGTTTATATTTAAATTATTAATGATATGCAAATATAGAAATAATAAATAATATATGCAATAACCTCGATTACCTACTGAAGCCTTATAAGGTCAACTATTTCGATGGAAGAGTATGGCATACCCATAAGTTCTGAGATTATTCTTTTGGTATGATATACATGAAGGTGGTTGGGATTTAGTTTTACCCTTGGGAATATTAGGTATGGCCTTAGTTCTTCAGTTCTGTAAGTGATTATAAGTTCCTCACAGAATTTTTCGTTTTGGCAATCAAAGGAGACTAAGAATTTGGACTGTTCTAGCATATTATTAATATTAAGCAATGAGTATTCTCATAAGTTAAAGGTTCTTTACTAGTAGGATGGGAGGATGCACCCATTATTAGGATAATTCCTCCCATGACTAAGATAAGTATAATATTAGGCTTCATGTAATTCCTGATAGGTTGTACATAAGTCCTCGATTAGGTCCTCGATAGTATCCTCCCAGGAATCGTACCCGTCAAGGTTATATTCCCCGGCAAATACGAAAAATACGTCTCCGAATATTAGCCGGACTGTTTTATCTGTAAGGCCCTCATCCTCGTCATATAGTTTGTTTTCGGTTTCATTATCCAAGCCCTCGTCTCCATTGAGTATATCGGATATTTCTGATAAACGTTTGAGATATGAGTTAAGAGTTTCAAGGTCCTCTTGGGAACGTGTCTCTTTAAATTTAAGATAAGTTTTTGATTGTGACCTAGTTAGGCCTCCTCTGATTTTAATGGTTCGGCAATTACTGATAAGAAACCTTCAGGGTATAATGTATATAAGATACGGTACCCGGGTTCATGTGGTGGTAAGAATACATTAAGTATATTCCTGAGCAATGGATAAAGTTTCCATTGGTTATCCTCTAGAAATTGATTCCATTCGGCTTTTTCTGTATCATAGTTAGCTGATAGTTGAATATGGAATCTTGGATTTTCCTCGGATAGAGGAGTAAATACGTTGGTGACTACCTCGATTTCGTTTGAAGGCTTTTTGTATTGAGTAATTGGATACCAGATACCTTCGTTTTTCCATTGATTGAGCTGGAATATTGTCATCCCAGATTCAAGTAAGTTGGTGAGTTTGTAAAGATTAACCATGTTGTTGTCCATTTTAAAATGAATAAATATATTTTTATTTCTCACTACAAAGATAAGAATAATAAATAATATATGCAAATATAACTGAGGTAGAGGCAGGCTCTTAGTTAGGTTAGAGTCCTGCCTCTGGGATAGATATGAAAACAACTGGTTAATCGTCGTTAAGGGAACCCTCATTTAAAGTTTCATTAAGTACCTCATTAAGGAGTTCTGCACGTTGTTCTTTTGATAGGCCATCCAGTGTTCCTTTGATTCTCTCCTTTAATGCCTTTTTAAGAGTATTTTGGTACTGATTGATAAAGGTAATTGAAGAGATTGGTACTGGTATGAGTACTCTCATTTGTGTAGTATGATTACATGTATTTAGTAATTCTGATAACTCCTTACGGTTATCTAAAGAGTGTTGAATGACCATAGCAATTACATCTGGTTGTTGAACATCGGTACATCCAGAAGCATAGCGTACGATTCTATCAAATGTTGACTCGGTAATGTCAAAGGGCATTCCGTTTAAAAATGGTTCCCTGAAGTCAGGGTCCATTGTTTCTGTTTCTAAAATAGCTCTGATTTTCATAATTCTACTTCTCCTATTCCGTTAGCAAGTAAATAATCGTAGTACAAATGTACGTTAGTATCTCCGTAAGTCCTAATATAGGATTCAGCATCCTCTGGGTCTGCTGAGACCCAGGGATATTCTTGTATCTGTGCCTTATGTAACTGTAAGGCCAGAGATTTTAATTCTTCTTCGTTCATGATATTCTGAAGTTAAGTTGGTAAACCCAATGATTTTTATCCAGTTTGGTGAACGATATAAAGATACCGTCACCATCGGTAAAGTTTTGCATGAATCGTATGCAGCCATCGGCAATGATGTTTTCTCTTGGTCGGTCTACTGTAACCAGGCTTTCAAATGTAAATGTATAATAGCAAGTTTCGTATACCCAGATTTGATTGATATCAATGCAGGCAAGTTGATAGTTATCGTATAACTTACTAAGTAACTCGTATAAGTTAGCCTTTAGGTTTTCCTTTTCTCCATTACAGAGGGAGAAAGTGTTTTTGTTAGTAAGGAATCTTTTAAGTACCTCTTCTAAGTTCTGGATAGAGGATTTAGATGTTGTTGTTTTCATATTTTTTATTATTTAATTATTACACTACAAATATAAGCATTTTATTTTAAATATTACTTTATTCATGCAATTATTTTAATATAGCTGAGGTTCTACATACAAGAAAAGGCAGTTGAATTGACTGCCTTTTGATTGATTTGTTAACTCTGATAAGAGGGTTTCTTCTTTTTGAATGGTTTTACTTCCCGGGTAACTTCTTGTTTGTAGAAAGCATCAATGTTAGAATGAAGCATTTCAATAGTCTCCTGGGTTATAGAATCCTTGGAACTAACCAGTGTATCATATATGGTTTCCCATATATCGTTGGCCAGATGTTTTTGAATAGCCTCTTTGATATCAGCACCTGATTCAAATTTGATTGCTACTGTAACGTGGTCAATTGCATTACCTTCAAGTAATAGGCCTTTGAGTCGAGAGATATCATCTGGAGCATTTAAGTTATCATCCAGGAATCTTTCTATGGACATATCGCCTCGCATTAATTGTGAGGCATGTTCTGCTGAGATAGGGAATTCCTCTATGCCGAACATAGAGTTTTCATTGTCTTCTGAGGTAAATACGATTTTTAGCATTATATTTTTGTTTTTAAACGGTTAATGACTTCTTTGTAGAATTGATTTATGAACTCGGGTTCAGGAGTTGAAGAACCTGGGTTAAGTTGTCTCCAATGGAATCTTACACTGTTTTTAATCTCAAGAGCAAGATTATTAGCAGCTAAATCAAAGGCATCGTTGTATTGAACAATCTGTAAGAGATTACTTACGCATTTGCTAGCATCTCCCAAAGGTATAGATTGTTCAATCATTTCGAACCCATCTTCGTAAATCTCTACTGTATCAATGTAAATGTCATCTATATGGTTAAGAGCATTGATTAGGTCTACCGTATTAACGGTATCATCATCGTCCAGTTCATTGGTAATTCTGAAGGCTTGGATGAAAGCATCTAGGATTCCCTGCATATCGGGGTCCTGTTCCTTAAGTGGAATACGTCTAATGATTCCAACTTGTTCGAAGGTTAAGTAATACTTGGTTTGCATGGTTATAAAATTTTAATAGTTTATTAATTCATTACAAATATAAGAAATATATTTATATCTGCAAAAGAATTAATAAACTATTTAATAATTACTGAGGTAGAGCCCGGAATCTGTTTAAGTCCCAATCGTACTTTCTGTCTCCCTTATTAGTAAATACCCAAAGGTAATGGTCTTTATATTCCTTTGATATGGTATTATACTTAGAGGTCTGAATGATGATACGATTTGGTTCGTATTCAAGTAATTCTGCATGTACTGTAGATACATGATGACTTTCAAGATTAAGTTTATCCTTGAAGTCTTTAAGGAACTCATCCCGGTTTACACCATAGTTATCTCCCACGAATTTAATGTAATCGTCCTCTACCTGTTCTAACATGGTAGATACCTTGAATCTAAACTTGTTCATCTTTGTTATTTTTAAGGGTTCGTAATTTCTCTTTGAGTTCTTCAGCACATCTTTCAATGATATTACTTACTACTACCAAGCAATCTTCATCTGCAAATGACATAATGATATCCATACATTCATCAAAGTAATTTCTGATTGATTGAGGATTATTCCAAAGTACATCCCAGTTCTTGCAATAATTAAACCGGATAATATCTACGTATTCATTTACTGATACCTTACTATCTGGTAAATATGGATATACCTTTGAATACATAGATTTAAAATTATCCTCAATCTCCTCATTCAATCTAAACTCTTTTGGTAGAGCCTCATAGTAAGACATATCTGGAATGTAGAATTGGTAAGCAAATTCCTTATCTGTCTGTGCCTCAATTCCCGGGTATGAATTAGCAAATAATACTGGTATTTTATAGAGCAATAAGTCTGGTACTCTATCATATACCTTGTAATGGTCTTGGTATTCTTTGTACGCATTAACATATACCCGGTCATCGTATATATGAAGTTCATTGAGTATCGTTTGAACTCTTGAATGAAAGTCTTCTAACTCGAAGTGCATAGCAATGTTAAAGGTATCTTCCATACCCTCCAACTTTTGTAGAGTAATAAGTCTGCGGCTTTTGATTACTCTGATTTTCTTTTTCTTTCTGAATAAGTTGAACATGTGTTAAAATGTAAAGTTAATATATACGTCCTGAGAACCTTTCATGAATTTCTCATGGTTGGTATCATCGAATTTAAAGCAAGAATATTTGCCTAATGAGCGTTCATATTCTCCTCTTACCCATACTGGTGCAGTAGTAGTGGGTTTAAGTTTAAAGTAAGTACCTTGATTGATGTTCTTAATCTTGGTCTTTTTACATTCGGGGTCTAATGTTTCCATATATTTGTCTATTTTTAAAATTGATATGCAAATATAATACTTTTAATTTTAATATGCAAATCCGTATATACACAACTGAGGCCACCATTAATAGGTAGCCTCTAGGTTATTTTCTTTTGTTTAAGAATGATGCAGCAAGGGATGTATCTTCCTCTGCCTCTAGTATTTCATCATCCTCTAAATACCTATCCATCTCTGGGTCATATGAATCAGTATCAATCCTCATTTCAATCTCCCTACGCAATTCATGGTGTTCTTTAGAGGATATTTCCATAGCAGCCTTATAGTTATCTGTGATTTGATTGAGTTCTTTCTTATTAAGATTAAGGCCCTCCTTGGACGTATCTACTCCCTCTTGCTTAGTTGCAACTACTTCAGGCAATGAATTGATATCGTATTTGTCCTCTAAGAGTTTTGCTTCTTCAGTTTTAGTAAGTACCTTTTGAGATTCTAATACGATAGTTCTTGCTTCCTCTATCGAGATAGTATTCTCAGCATTGAGATTATTCTGTTGATTGAACTGATTGAAGATATTAGTTGTATTGCCTCCAGTAAGATTACGAATGATTGATTGTAATGATGTAGAAGATTCCAACTTAAGCTTCAATGTCTTATTAACCTCGGACGAAATGAAAGGGGTATATTTACCTCCTTGGGAATCTCTTAAGATTTGCAACTGGTGAGATATCTCCATTCTATCCTCTAATGCCCATGCTAGTTGTTCTCCCAATAACGCGTTAAGTAATTCTTCCTGTTTATCTTTATCCCATATTCTAGAAGACAATAATCTGTCTCTCATGAATACTCGTACATATTCTATATCAATCCCTAATCTATTAGAGAATGAATTGATATCATAGGTTACTCCACACAAAACACCATTACCCATTAACCACTGATTAATAAGGTAATTCTGTACCTTAATCAATGCTCCCTCTTCATGTGTCTTCTGGTATTCTAAAGCCATTGCAGTAGTACCCATAGGACGAGGGAATCTTGTTATCTTATCTTCTTTTGCCATATAAATAAGCCTTTCTTATATCTTTAGATTCATCATATCCTACTAGCTCTAACTTATAACATACATAGCAATTAATACTAAGGTTATAGAAATATGCCTTATAGGTTTTCTTTTTCACTGCCAAATTAAAAGAATCACCAGAGACATAATCCCTGGTGAAAATTAATTTATCACATTTGCCTATCGGAATACTAAGGCAAAGTTTCCAATCCTTGGCAATAAATTTATTGCCATGAAGGTCTAGGATTTCCTTTGCCATGACTTCCCTTTTTATAGGTAGATTGTTTTTTGTCTTGTTCATTGAGGTATTCCTTCTTCCTTTTTTCAATGAACTGTTGGATATCTGGGAACATCTTTGCTCTTAAAGGTACTACCTGAGTAGCAAAGAAAGCATTCCATAGGTTCTGTGTAAATCCTTCACCTACTTTAAGCTTGGATATTGCCCAGAATTTACTTTCGAAATTCTTAATGATTTCCTTGAACCGATAATAATATAACTTATGAGTCTTAGGGTTAATGCCAATGGTAGTAGTTTGGCAATAATCTAGAAACTCTTTACCCAATTCGGAAATAAACTCTTCCCTTTTGAAGTCGTAATTCTCTTGGTCGAGTTTAAATAACTTTACGTAATCTATTGCTTCCATATATTTACTCTTTAATTGTTTCTAAAGGATAAGCCTTTAGTGTTACTTTCTTGGTTGCATCCTGGACCTGAAATAAATATCCTCGGTAATTATCCTCATAATAGGAGGACCAGATTGCTTCCTTTACCCTGTACCAATCTAAAGTCTTGGCACCTTTGGGGATTCCTGTGATTAATAACATGTGAGGGTTTTCTCCCACTTGAATGTTAAAAATATCCTTGCCATCAAAGTTACCTATTACTACATAGTCCGGAAAGGTAGGGTATTCCTTTAATTTAGGGTAAGGTACACCCAAACTATCTACTATGGTTTCAGGCTCTATGATTTGATTCTGAAATCGGATATTTAGTTTCGATTTACCTATGTATAGGTCTTTGACTATATTCGTGAACATATGTAGATTATTATATGGGTTATACCTTGGTCCTTGAAGTTATTTAGGTTAGTTGCCTTTTCCTCAAGTTTCCTTAGTGTCTTTCTAGAATCTGTACAGATTCTTCTGGTTGGATTTCTAACCAGCATCAGAATATTCTCTAGTGCAGGTTGCAAAGCATTAACTGGTCCTGCATAAAGTATCTCATGCTTCTTCCCACTAATTACATTATATTGGGTTTTATAGGCATACTTACCTTTGATATAAGTTACCTCAACCTTTTCTATTTCTTCTTTTCTTATGTTTCTTACCATAACCGTCTTTATTTACATAATCTGATATTTCGTCTAATTGTCCCAAGAGTAATGCCTGCACAAATATAGGTACAGGCCTGAAAAAGAAGTTTCTTATGTTACTGGTGTTAATATACCAATCGTATACAATAAAGAACTTCTTAATCTTCCTATGTTTAAGTGAACGTTGAACTAAGTAGGTTTTAACGCATCTCTTATGCAACTCCACCAACTCCTTGTCTTGCTTTAACATCTCCTTTGCGGAGAATATAGTGTAATCCATTTTTATACCTTTAGAAGGTTAATACAATGAGGAAGGTACTCTGATATTGGGTACCTTCCCTGAAAGGTAAAATCAAGCAACTTGTTCTGGCTTGAGGACTTTGTTCTTGAAGTCCTCGTATGCCTTAGCAGCTTTCTTGTATTCTTTGGAGTTTTGGTCCTTGATACGGAACATTTCCCGTTCAAGTCTGTGGAGTTCATTACGAGTTTGTTGTCTCCATTTCTTCCGGGCCAGTGTATCGGTTACATCCTCTGGGTATACATATTTTACTTCCCGGTTGGAGATTACCTTTTCGATGATGGAGGGTTTCTGTTGTTTTTCAACATCTTTTACTACCTCTGCTTTTTTAGAGGTTTTCTTTGTTGGTTTGGGTTCTTCTGGAGTAATCTGAACCAATTTGGCACCTGCAAATTTCTTGGCAGCTTCCTGGGATTCTTCTACCAATTGAGCCTTAGTCTTTTTAGTTCCCTGGGCCTTAGTAGTTTTAGACTTGGATGTAGCATCCTTAATTCCTTCTAATTGTTGAGCAACTTTGTTACCGATAAGGTTAGCAACCTTGTTTTCATTCTTTTTCATAACGTCTATATTAAAAATGTTTATAAATGAATTAATTTCTTATCACATTGCAAATATAAGAATAATATTTTATATAGCAATAAAATAAAAAGAATATTTTTAAATAGCTGAGGTTAATCGGCTAAGAAGTCGAAGATCTCTGGAGCATAATCTATCTCGTTTTCTGGGTCTGATAGATATTCGTCCAGGTTTTCGTTATAATAATCGAGTTCTGATTTAGCCTTGGGAGCAGGTACAAAGGGTATACATTTTTCTGGATATTTCTCTGCAAACTTAATGGCATCTTGATAAGTTAACTTCTTATCAGTATAAAATTTAACCCATGTATGGGAGTATCCCACTCCTTTTCTAGTAACTTCGTATTGTTGATATCCAGAATTACTTATCTGGTAGATTTGATTCTCTGGAATGATTTCTATTTCTACCTGATATTCGTATATTCTTTTTCCGAGTTTGTTTGCCATTTCCTGAATTGAATCCATTAATGACTTAGGCTTATCTGCAAATGAGAAACTGTATTTAGTTTCTGGTACATCGTTCTTTTTAAACGACGGAGCAGGATTTATCCTGCTTGCATCGGGTGTAGGTTTTGAGCCTATAGCCAATCCAATTAATATAAATCCTGCTAACCCTATGATAGGTAGTTTTCTAAGACCTGAGTTCATATCCCGTAGTTTTAAACTTGTTTCTGATATTAGAAGAAACGTATTTACCCTTGGATTCTGCTAGGTGTAATTCATTGCAGATTTCTTTAGGTACACCATCATAACGGTAAACTTTGTTGCCTTTGAAAGCAATCCAAAGTTGTTTGTTTTTGGAGTCATATCCGTAGCCTTCAACGTTTGAGGATTCGCAAGGAATCATTTCAACTCCAGTGTTCAATTCAACTGATTCTAAGTATTCGTTCTTGCCCATATTAAATTAAATTATTAATGTGAGTTCAGGATGAAATTTATTAGTTTCTTTGTGTAATAGTTCCCATGCTCCGTAAACTCCTTGGGATAAATCATGTATCCATTCGTCTTCCATTTTGAATAGGATATGAGAACAGATGTATAATTGATATTCGTTCAGAGTCTTTATCAATTGAGGCATTTCGTATATCTCTTCGTAAATCTGAATATGATGATTGACTGAATCAAGCATCTCTTCATTGTTTATCTGTAACAACTTCCTGAGTAAATCGGGTTCTGTTGTAGTGATATTATTTTTGATATTAGTCAATGCCTCAATTTGAATCTGAGCAATGTTCTTTACTACCTCTTTGGTTTCTGCATCCATTTTTTTAATATTTATTTTCGTTATACAAATATAAGAATTTTATTTTATATAATAATACACTTTTAATATAAACTGAGGTAGAGGATCTTTCGTAGGGCAGACCTTGAGAGGTTATACTCTTTTGTTAATTCATTAATAGTTGACCCAAGAGTAAATTTTCTACGTATTATTTCTCGGTCTATATTCTTTACTTTAGCTCTAGGATTTTTATCTCCAATGTATCCTCTACCATCTCGTATACATTGCTGAGTATTTTCAGAAGGTGTACCCCAATATAGATTACTTACCGAATTATGATGGGGTACATTATCCTTATGACATACATAGGCCTTGTTTTCTGGATTAGGTATATAAACCCTAGCAACTAACCTATGTATATAATGTATCTTTCCACGCCTTTGAATAAACTTATATCCTTGTTTAGAAGTATTATATTTAACCCTATGCCAAGAATCTTTAGTAATATGACCCGACTTATCATATCTACTCCAAAGTCTTCCTTTCTTACTTATAAAGTATCCTTCTAGAAAGGGTATGTTATCATTTTTGATTATCATTAGCAAATTTGATATTCAGTCTCTTAAGAGATTCATAGGCATTAGGAGATAGTAATACATCTGGTGCCCAACGAAGAAAGAATTTTGAGGGTTTCTTTTCTGGATTTGTCATCAATTGCCTCATCTCGGCAGAGAATTTTAATCGTTCTTCTTCAAGTTGATATTTGGGGAACTTTGTGAACTCTGCTTGAGAGAAGGATATGGTTTTCTTACCAACAGAGGCCCTTAACGGTTTCTTCCTTTCTTTATAAAGATACGGAACAATTTTCTTCGATGGTCCACCAAGGATACTAAAGCCGAAGATGACCATTGGGTCGAATTTATCTGCCTTGGGGTCTTTGGCTCGTTTGATACATCTTGCCATCCAGGAGTATGAGTTAGGATATTGCTTGTTGTCAGTGGCTTCTCCCACATCCTTACTGTTGAATTCGAATCCTGGGAAATGAAAAAGAAAGTCCTCTGTAAGAATAAAGACAAACCCTAATTCCCTTAGATACTTAATAATCTCTTGTTGGCTCTTACCTTCTTCAACCATTTTCTCTACATCTGCCAAGATATCTTCTCTTGGTGATTCAGTAAGTTGTTTACTCCCAGTAGAAGGTCTTCCTCTTCCCACTGAAGGTTCTTTGATTGGTAAGTTACCTACGAGCTTATCTAAGTAATTCTTAAAGTTCTCAACATCTTGTTTATTTGTAAGAGTTACCTCTATTCTTAAAGGTCCTTTATGTTGTACCTTTGGCCCTGAATTCATTTCGGTATACGCATCTACCAATCTATCCTGAATATAGGAGCCATTATCTTCAAGTGTAGTGATACGCAGTTTGGGTTTATATATTTTTTCTTCCATAAAGTCTTAGTATTAAAAAGAAAGGCCTGAACAAAAGTGATTTGCCAGGCCTTTACATCATTAACGAATACTTAATAAGATATGAGATTAATCTTCTTCTTTTTTGGCCTTCTTTTTCTTTTTATCTTTGGCCTTTTTATCCTTCTTTGCAGGAGCAGCCTTTTCGGTGGCTTCTGCCTTTTCTTTCTTTCCCTTCTTGGGTTTTTCTTCCTTCGGAGCTTTACCGGCAGCCAGTCTTCTCTGTTCCATACGATATTTTTTCTTTTCATCAGAAGTCATTTCCCGACCATCAATGAGAGGATAATCGTATTTGGTAACTCGGCCAGCAGATTCCTTCTTTTCTTTTTTCTCTTTTTTCTTTGAAGCCTTTTCATCTTCTTTGGCTTTTTTCATTTTTACCAATTTGGCTTCGTTCTTTAAATCCTTTTCAGGATACTGGGCAGCGACTTTGTCTCTTTCCTTGTTGAGCTTATTCAAGAGTTCAGTAACCTTTTTACCATGTTTCTTGTCTTTTGACCAATCCTTTTGAGGGTCCAAGTTGTTCTCTTTGAGATAAGCATCCAATGCCTTTTTAGCCTTTGAAAGTTCCGGAGTCTTATTAGCCGGTTTGTCTTTCTTCTTGTCTTTCTTCATGTTTCTAAAATTTTTAAGTGGATTGAAATTTCCTTAGTAATTATCCATAGTTATAATATCCTAATCGAAGTAGGGATTTCCTTAATTTCTAGGATTTCTATACTTGCATTTTCAAGAATGGCTCCAAGTTCTAAGGCATCCTTTATCTCTTGCTCAGTAAGATTGACAAAAGTTTGTTCTGCAATCATTTCTCGTCCATCTGAATAATTAACATATTTAAACTTTACAGTACTGATAGTACCTTTTAGTTTTTTATCTAGCCTACCCTTAAAATCCTTAAGCCTACGTTTAAGATATTGAAGGTGAATAACATGGGTTTGATATTTACCTCTCTTATGAGGAGGAGTAACCTTAATCATATACCGAGTATATTCCATATCTTTTAATACGGCTTGAATACCCTGTATGATGGTTCTTAAATTCATTTCTTCCATGATGGTCTTGGTATTGGTTTATTTTCGATTGCCATTTCGGTTAGCATTTCTTTGGCTTCTTTAATAATTAATTCAGAGAGTTCCCTTTCTTCATTCGATAAGGGAGGGTCCATATCTTTATCTTCTAGTGCATTAGTATAATTCTGAATAAGATTATCTAATGCAAGAATAGTTATATTCTTTCTGATTTCTCTTTTGTCTTCCATAACCTATAAAATAAATAAAGCCTACTACCTTCTCAGGCAATAGGCTCCCAACATAATTTTTGAAATACTAATAAACTATGCAAACCATTAGCGAGAACATCGCTAATAAGTAAGGGATAGAAGTTTAATCTTCGTCTCCGGCTTCCTCTTCTTCGCCCTTAGCCTTTTTAGCTTTCGGGTTACAGATAATACCGTGTCCTTTTTTGGATTTTACGGTTAGATTGCCCGGTACGAATGTTACGGATGTAGAAGTTGGTTTACCGTCGATGACCAGAACTGATGTTACCACCACTCCCTGATACCCTTCTTTGTTCTTTACTGCGTAACCGTAGTTCTGAACTTCGGATTTATCATTGATTTTGATAACATCAATTTGCTTGCTGTTTGGACGTTGCTCTGCAGGACGGTTTTTCAAAGCTTCCATACGGGCTTTACGTTTTGCTTCTTTCTCAGCATCTTTTTCTTTGCCACCTTTTTTCTTGGTGTCTTCTTTTTTCTTAGTTGCCATAATCTTTTAAGTTTTAGTTTTATTTAATAGAACAATAGTTATTTCTTATGATAAAGGTGGGCTATTGTTTTAGCCCAACCTTCATAGCCGGAGAATGAATTACTTCTTCCCTTTTTTGCCTTTACCTTTGGCTTCTTTCTTTGCCGGGAGTTTGAGACCCAATTCTTTGGCAATTGCTTTGCGAAGTTTTTCGATATCGTCTTCTTCGTAATCGTCCGGGTCAGTTTCGAGGTCTTTGTCATCGCAAACATCTTCCAGTTCTTCGAAGTCCATTTCGGCAAGAGCTTCACCGGTTAATTCATCATCCTCTTCGTCCTCATCTTCATCGTCGTCCGAGTCTTCATCATCCTCGTCATCTTCATCTTCATCATCAGAGTCCTCATCGTCGTCATCCTCATCGGAATCCTCGTCATCGTCCTCTTCGTCCTCATCTTCGTCATCATCATCTTCTTCTTCTGAAGCAAAGAAGTCTTTTGCTTCTTCGGCAGACAACATGATAGGAGCCGGGATAATTTTTACTGAGCCATCCTCGTAAGTAATAATGATTGCACCATTAATCTCTTTGCGAGATACTTCCTTTAACTCTACCTTTTTGGTTTCTTTTTTCTTAGCCATTTTCGTAAATGTTTAAATGTTAATAATCAATAGTTATATCACTCTGTTATAAGTTTCTTGTATTTTCTTTCGCTTCCCGTAAGATAAGCAAATGCAATATTATATTGTTTTACCTCATCAATTACGGTCTTTAGTTCTTCTTGAGATTCTATCTTTACATCTTCTGTATCGATAACTTCATCTTGGTCATTATAGGTATTAACCTTAAAGGATTTACCCATGAACGGATTTAATTGTTTATGTACCTTTACTTCCGGTACTGGGTTTTTAGTTTCCATTGCTGTATTTAATTTTAATTATTCCAGGAATACCAACCTTACCAAATACTTCGGTATAGGATTTGTATTTTGGATTTTGCATTGATTTATAGTTATCAGCTAGTCTCATGGGAAATACCCAATATTCATTTTCTAGCATCCTGTTTGTCATAATGTAGGCATATTTACTTCTCATCCTATATTTGCTTACAGGAATGAATCCCTGAAATCTTAAAGCTTTTACTAAGAACCTTTCTTTTGGTTGCCATCCCAAATGATTTAAAGATTCATCATAAAAGATATCAAGCATATCCCTTTGTGCTTTGATAAATAGTACTTTCTGTATCGGAATATCTAATTTCTTTCTTAGGTACAAGGCCAAGGAACATACCAATGGAGGATATTGCAAAGAAAAAATATTATATTTATTCTTTTCCTCTTGACTCAGCCTGTTGTAAATCCTGTAAGATAGCAGAATGGATTTGTATTCTCTTCTTCCGGATATACTTGGAAGATATGCCTTCCCGTTGTCCATACAATTTTTGTGAGTACCTTTCATTGAATACCTTCTTTCCTTTTGATTTAAAGACCCGGTGCATTTGAACCATGAACCTTCGTCTTCTGTGTTTATCAATTTTATATTCATCCGGGATAATAAACTTCCTGGCTTTTACTAATCTCCCTTTATACCAGAATTTAGTAGAACCAGATTTATGTCTTAGACCATTCATATCTTGAAGTATTCTTATCCCTTGCCTAAGTAATTTCCTGCCTGATATGATATGAATATATTGAAGAACATCTACTCCGTACATATAAACCAAAGTCTTTTTTATTTGATACCTTGTGAAATAAGGTATACCGGTTAAGTGTTTCCGATATAAACTTTTTTCGGTAATACGTTTGTTGGTGGTATCTGGTCTCCATGTCCATATATAATATCTATCTTTTCGGATTGGTTCCCTACTACTTTCCTTTAGCTTTACCATTACTCATAGTCCTCCTTGCAGTTCTAAACCAAAGTGTTATCGATTTATCATTTGCATCTGGGAACTTCTTTTTCATCCTTCTAGTTACTCTTTCTAAATCATAACCCTTTGCAACCAATGACCATACATAGGATTTCTTAGTTCCCTTGATGAGATTGAATTCATCCCTTTCTCTTGGTGGTTTCTTTTCCCTTGGCTTTTTTATTCCTGGAACCCTTTTGGATTTCCTTTGCCCATCTTCTCCTTCTTCTCCAAGAAACCCAAGCCTTAATTTTGAATTCCTTAGAGGGTCATCTTTTGAATAACCTATATTCTCTAATTGTTTATCCATCCAATCATCATATTGGTCAATCAATGATTTGTCTGGTTTATTAGTTGACCTTTCGATATAACCAATTAAATCGAAAACTCCAGCAGCACATGCATCAGGGAAAGGCATACCCAATACTATGGCTTTTCTTTTTAAATCCCTGTAAGTCATATTCCTCCCGGCTGAACCAAGGAAACTGGCTTTTTCTTTTGAGGGTGCTGGTTTATTCTTTTTGTTCTTTCTCATATCTTTTATTTTAATTTGTTGCAAATATAATACTTTTTATTTATATAAAGAAATATTTCTACTTATTTTTATAAAAAGCTGAGGTATCTGATATGCGTTCAGCAGCCGTTGATTTAGGCTTTTTCTTCCTTTTCTTTTTAACCTTATCGGCATTGAAGGCCATATCAAGTTTCTTAATACTGAATTCTATATTATTCACTTGATTATAGTTAACTGCTTTTTCCACGCAGCATCTGTACTCAGGCCAGAAGCGTTGTCCCAATTTTACATCAACTGTTTTAATCATAAACTTGGATACCATAAATCCAAATGTATCTGCATCATCTTTCTTTTCGAATACATACATATAAAATCTACTAAATTCACTAACTACCTCATCTAAAGGTCTTACTGGCATTAGCAAATATCCATCTGTATATAATTCTTCTGATATTAAGCATACCCAGTATTTCTTTTTTCCGGGTTTTACTTTATATCTAAACCTTTCTTTCAGTTTTGTGTGCATCCATTCTGGTACTCGGTTTAAAAGGTATTTAATGTATATCTTGTCCTTCTTATTCAACCGCCTTTTAAATGCAGAAGGCTGTTGTAGCATTCTTGGTAGAATCCTAAAGTTATTCCACCTATCGAACTCTAGAATTAACCTCATTGAATCTAAGTCCCAGGGGTCTTCTGATTCTTTGAGTCTTTTCATATTTCTTTCGATATTACTATTGCTTACCTTTGAGAGTAAGTTAGAAGAGTCTCCAGTATATAGACTAGCTTCTTTCCTTGTTAATCTCTTTTCAATACATCCTTCAATAAAATCACAAAAGCTTCGTTCGCAAGGGCAGTCAGGTCGAAAAATAGAAGTGTGTAACTCGAAAAAATCAGAGAATAATCTGAAGAACTTTTCTGACCTTTCTCTGATTTCTAAATACTTGTAATGTGACAACTTTAAAATTTCACCAGCTTCCCATGAGGATTTGCTTTCTGATAACTGAAGGAATAAAGACTGCCTCTCTATTTCGTTTAAGCAGTCCCAAGCTTTCTTCTGAGCATCGTTCATATTAATTCCTCCTAAAATCCATTATTCTATCTATTGATTCACTTGTTATCTCATTTGGGTCATAATCTTGGGAGTTAGCATATAACTTATCTGGGTCATAATTCTGGTACACGCTATAAATTACGTTATCAAAGGGTAACCATATTTCCATTTTACCCATTTCCGGATATAAAAGAAGTTGTACCATTTTATTTATGTGGTCTATACCTAATACCGTAGCATCTATCCCTTCGTAAGGATAACCTTTGAGTACTAAGTAATCGCCTATCTTAACATTCATCAAATCGTCTACAGAATATTTCTTTCCTTCTTTTGCCATCCTCTTAAACCTTTTAACATCCTTTCTGGTACATGTAGCTACCAATGAGAAATCATCAAAGTCTTCAGAGTTATCTATTCTAGCTTTCTTCTTTCTTTCATGAAGAGTCTCTGTAGACTTTAACCAAGTTCTTATACCTGATATACTTCTCTTCAGTTTGTTTAGAAAAGGTCTAGAGTACGCTAACTCTGTAGGCATCTTGATAAAACCATAATTGAATAAGATAGGTACTTCTTCGAATATCATCTTACCCTTTGCGGTTTTCTTTAAAACGTTTATCGTAGGGATAATGGCACGTACTTTTTTATATCCCTTTTCTTTAAGTTCTTTATTAATGTTCTGATAATACTTTCGTTCTATGTAGAAAATACAATAAGAATAAGGGATACGTTTCATATTATTTCTTTTTAATGATTAACTTAGCTTGCTTATGTACTTGCTTATAATTAACATTCTCCAGAATATCACTTGCAAGAAATACATAAAGATTAACTGAAGTACTGATTGACATACTGGGTTTTTTAGATTGTACCCATATAAAATCTCCCAGAGTACCAGGTCCCCCTTCTACTACAAAGAAAAATTCATTTGCAGGCATAGAGTTATACCTCATACATAATATAGGGAGTTTATTTGCCCTTTTAGCATCCTTGCTTGCTTGTTCCCAAAATCTTAGGATATCACAAGTTTTATTACCAAGCAGTACATGTTCGAATTTGATATCTTTGTAGTTTTTACATTCGATGGATATCTTACATCGATGAGCATGTTTTTCATCTGTACAGGTTAAATCAGAAGTGGCATCCTTATTAGAATGCCAAGCTCCTGAACCTGCCCGATTCCTTTCAAATTTGAACCCGGTCCACTGAGTAAACCAGGCTCCTATTTTTCTTTCAAATCTGTTTCCTTTATTTTTTGAGTTCATAGGTTAATGTCTTGTAGTTATAACATTATAGTAAATTATAACTACTTAGGCCATTGACTTTTTCGACTTGCAGGATTTTCGTATTTGATAGAGGAAGAGAATCCAAATGGGTAATTAAGAATAGGGTTTTATCTGCAAAGGTATGTCTGATTAAAGAAGTTACTACTTCTACATTATCCGAGCTTAATGATTCAAATACCTCATCCAAGAAGGCAAGGTTTATACCTTTAGACATTGTAAGAGATTCGTTCATTGCAAAGGCCATTGCTACATTTACCAATTGCTTTTCTCCACCGCTAAGTTCATCATAATCAATAATTTGCCCATCTCTTTCTATTAAAGTAAAAAATTCTTTTCTAGCAGTACCCAGGTCTATGTTAAATTCAATCCTAAATCCCAATACTTGAGAATATTTATCAAGGGTTCTATTTAACATATCCAAAGATGAATCGAATAAGTAAGCCTTGATTCCGTTGTTACCAAGAGGATCATTGATTAACCAATTGTAGTTCTCTAACTCCAACTCCTTGTTATGGTAATCTTCATCTACCTTACGAAGAGTTTTTCTAATCTCCTTAAGTTTCTCTTTATATTTAGGAGACATAACCTTAAGTTTCTCTTGTTTGAGCTTTTCCAACTCTTCATCAATATCAGCAATATCAGAAGCAATATCATCACATTCTTTTTGAAGTCTCTTATACTTCTCATTCGTAGTTCTCAACTCATCCAACCTACCCAAAGCATCTTCATACTCTTCCTGGAGTTTATCCGAATTTATGATTGCTTTATAGATAATATCTACGCTCTCTTTAGCACGTTTGTAGTGGCCTTTATCTAACTGTATCTTAAGTTTCTTTACAAAATCTGGTAATGATACTCCTGAAATATTACGATTGTGTTTTATTTTAGATTTAAGACCATCTACATAATCTGTATGTTTCTTAATCTTAACTTTAAGACTCTGCTCTACCTCGTCCTTAAGTTGTTGCTGCTTTTTAATAAGTTGCTTAGTTAGGTCCTCCCTATCTTTCTTTAATTCTCTACGTTCTGATTTGATTTTCTCTTTAAAACCCTTTTCCCTATCTCGTAAATCAAAGTAAGCTTCTTTATTTGCTTCTAACTCTTTCTTTAATATAGCAGATTGACGTTCTACCTCATTGGCCTGAGCTAATAGGTTATTTTTATCCTGCATAGCTATACCTTTGGCAATATTAAGAAATTCCAAATCAAATACTTCTTCGAATATCTTCTTCTTATCTGAATTGGATTCTTGTATCAACCTTTTAATACCCTGACCAAACATAATTGAGTTCATGAATAGAGAGTAGGATAAACCAAGCTCTGCATTAATGGCATCTTGGAGTTTATTCTTACCTTTTACATTCACTACCTCATTATCTTTCATAAGGATAAGTCTATCTTTACCCTTAGCTCCATCCTCAAGAACTATGTTACATTTCTGACATCGGATAATTTTATAAATATGTTCTCCTTTTTGAAAGAATACCTCTACCATTACTCCCTGGTAATCTTTTGGTCTTACCTTTTCCCAGGTAGTTACTTCTGATACTCCCTTTAGATTTTTACCATATATTGCCCATACCAATGCCGATAAGATAGTTGATTTACCTTTACCATTAGATGCCTTGATAAGTATGGTACAATTTGGATTTAAAGGTATGTGTAGGTTCTCTATTGAACAGAATCCTACTACGTTCATTGTTGTAAATGTTAACATGATTCAGCTTTTTTAAGTATGTCAATCAGTAGTTCTTTCTTATCTTGCTCAGTTATACCTTTTTCCTTAAGATACTTCCTTGCTAGAGCTTTCTTAGAAAGTTGCTTAGTAATTTTATGGTTAGTATTTACTAAGTTACTAGTTTTCTTAGGTAAAACGGTATAATAATTGCCATCATCCTTAATACCCTCTTCGGATTCTACATCTACGAATTTAGGAAATTGCTTAAGGTGTACGAATTGCATTGATAAGTCTGAATAAATCTTCCAATAGCCTAATTTACAATCCCTATCTGTTCTTCTTTGATGATTAGGTGCTCCTATCATATAAACCTTCTTTGATAATCTTTGGGGTTTATGTATATGACCACATAATACAAGGTCAAATCGGTTCAGGATATTTACATTGAGATTTTCTACAGAATCAACTTCTCTACCATCAGTATCCTTTGCTCCTGGATAATCCGTATGAAGAAGAAGTATGTTCTTTACATTCTTATCTAGTTTAAGTTTCTTAAGATATTCACTTAAACCCACATTATTATCAATATAGGGAACTCCATAAATGTGGTAATCTCCATAAGAACACCATTTAATTCTGGTTAGATTAACACAACTCATAAAATTCTTATGAAATACAAAAGGCCATCCCTTAGTTATCCTATCAATACGATTTACCGATTTCAAATCGTGATTCCCGTCTATATAAATCATTCTGAATTTCGGATAATTACTTTCTAACCTATCGAATTGTTCAGCAACAAAGATTGCTAAGTCTTGGTCAATTGATTCTGGCTTATGAAATAAATCCCCACAGAATAAAGCAGGACATTTGTACTTTTCACATTGACCTGCAATAACGTCAAGGACCTTGATACTATTCAAGGTCCTATTGTTGTTCTCATTGAATTTTGCCCATAGATTTATGTGCAAATCCGAGAATGCTATAAATACTACTTCCTTACTCATGAAGAAAATCAATAATAAGTTTCTTACGAATATCCAAATTAGCTTCTCTTATACAGAGAACTTTAGTTTCACCATACAGGGATTTGATTACTCCTTCTGTTGCACCATATTCCAAAAGTTGATTCTTAAATATATTCTTATAGATAGAAGATATTTCCTTAGTTGGTAAGAATCCCCACAAGTTCAATACGTTATCCATTATAGAAGATATTAAGAACTGGAAGTAATTATTCTCTATTCGTTTGCCATTATCTTCCATAACCCATTCCTTTACCATTGCAGTAGTAAAGTCTAATAGAATGAGGTGAGTACATTGCTGATTGAGTAACATCTTGCAAGTTTCGAAGAAGTGTTCCATTTCACATTTAGGAACATTCTTGGCTTGTTTATAATAGAAATAAGCAGCTAAATCAAGATAGCTCCTATCTGTAACGAATCTATCTCTGTCTCTAAACATTTTATTTCTCAGATTCATTACCTGAAAGTCTTCCATTAATAAATCCTTTGAATCTCTTTCTAACATCTCTTTATGAGACATATCTTTTGTTTTAGGGATTAAATCTGATACACTACCAGATATAAAATCTAGTACCGGAGGATATTCTGATACATCAAACTTAATCATCCCGGGAACTTCCTTTGCTAAAGTGGTTTTCCCAACTCCACTTGCACCTGCAAACATGATTTTCATTCGGATAACTCTTTAAAAGGTTTAATAAATTCTTTAGTTAGGAACGAAGCAAGAGAATACTCTATGCACAACTTCCTAAATTTATCATAGTTGAAAGTCTTCTTTCTTTTGATAGGCATCTTATCTAATGGTACATTACCTACAAACCAGAATAAGTCAATGAGTTTACGATTTCTATCCCAAGCTTCTTGATATTCTTTGTTAGGTTTAGCTTCCAGATACTTGTAGATTGATTGATATTCATCGAGTATCTTTCTTGCAGTTACTGGACCTATACCCTTAAAACCCGGGATATCGTCAGAAGTATCACCTACCATTGCAAGATACTGAACAGTCTCATGTGAATGATAACCGAAGAGTTCTTTACAATTGCCCACTCGAATAACTTCATCTTTTCTGGGGTTTAATATTCTAACGTTCTTGTTTAACAATTGATTAAAATCCTTATCGGATGATACTAAGATTACATTATCCGAACGATAAGTATTAATAATTAGGTATGCTAAGAAATCATCTCCCTCATATTGAGTTTTATTCCTTTTATCAAAGATATAAGAAATTCTTAGCATACCCAATATCTTCATTATGATTGCCTTTTGTATTTGCAAGGATTCATAATCAACCGATATATTTTTTCTATGGCCTTTGTAGTTAGGCAATAACTTATCCCTTACTGGTGAATGACCATTATCAAATGTTATAACTACTTCGTTTGGTTTAAATCTTGTAAGATACATATGAAGTGATTTGAAAAATCCGAATATTGCTCCACTTGGTTTTCCGTCTGTAGATTTAAGTTTCTCGAACTTATGAAAAGATTGATGGAGAATATTCTCCCCATCAATCAATAATACTGTTTTCTTACTCATCGTCTTCCTCCTCGTCATCTGACTCGTTAAATGATTCATATTCTACTCCATCTACTGGATATAAATTAGTAGTCAATGCTACTATCTTCTTTCTAGTTGTACCGATAGTATTTATCTCGGCCTTCTTTAATAGTTTACGACGAAGTTCATCATCCTCTTCCAAAAGCTTTTGGAATTTTTCTTCCCCTCTTGCAAGAGTTTTTCCTTTGAACTTATATACTCCACCTGAAGATTTTTCTATGATATCATTTTCTACCAATACATCCTCAAGAGCATAGCATCTATCAAAACCTACTTCATGGAACTTAGGATTGAAGTAAACCGGGCACTTACTGATTGTAGGTCTTGGAGGAGCAACCTTATTTTTAATAAGTCGGATTGTGACCAATTTACCAGCTTTCCGTTCTTTACCTTTCTGTTTAACAGTGATAGACCTGCCTGAGTAAAAGGCAGCTCTGATTGAAGCGTAGAACTTAAGTGCTGCACCTCCTGTAGTAGTTGTGTTATCTTTTCCAAATCCGACATTTAAAGCAGTTCTTAATTGGTTAATGTAAATCTGTGTAACTCCTAATCTATAGAATAATTCACTTCTGATACGGAAGTATTTGTAAAGAGCTTTTGCTCTACCTCCCATTTCAGCCTTACCCTCTACCATTTTAGAATCTATGTTATCTGCACAATCCATAGCAGCAATAGAATCTATCACTAAGAGAATCGGTTCATTATTAGTTAATTGAGAACGTAAGTAAATTGCTAAATCTGCTACTGCATCGGAAATATACTCTATACGAGTATCGGTTAATACTGTAACCTTTTCTGGGTCTACACCATTTGCTTCAGCCCAGGAGTTCATCCAAGATTGTTCAGCATCTACCCAAATTACATGACCACCAAGTTGTTGACAAGTGTATGCAAAATTATAAGCAATAAGGGATTTACCCGATGATTCTTCTCCAGCTACTTCAAGGACTTTACCAAAGGGTATACCACCACCAAAGGTATAATTGAGAGCAAAGAAAGTAGAGGGTAACCATAAGTTTGATTCTACTGTATCTGAAGCCAATCTCATGATACTACCATATTTCTTTAATATCTCATTTTTTGTTGGTACCTTTAAACCAACCTTAGTTTTCTTTGCCATATTAAATTCCTCTTGATTTTAAAATATTCATTGCCTGATTCAATACGTTTTTCTCTTCATCGGTAAACTTCATGAGACTACCCTTGTCGAATACAAGTTCTACTAGGTGATATCCCATGAAGGGTACTTCAGACCTCTCTCCATTGGGTAATTCTACTTTGGCATACATCCATGATAATATCATTTCTGCCATAAGAGGGTCTACCAATTCCAATATTAAAACGGGATGTTCCCAAAATTGATTATTTCTGTATATTCCAGATTCTTTATATTTCTGTTTAACCCTTTCAGAAAAATCCCTCACCTTTGCATAATCAAAGTCTGGCCCAATATCATTAATTTCACAAAATCTTCTTATAATCTTTGACTTATCTTCATCTGATAAGTTTGCCCAATATTCTTTTGATACCATAATGTAATGTATTTAGACTAAAGAAGGTGATAACTGAACGAATCTAATTACCACCTTCGAATGAAACCATATGTTTAACTAACCTTTAAATATCTGATTTGTAACGTTTCTTCTTTTTCTTTTTGGGTTCATCATCCTCCATATAATGGTCTCTGTGAATCCCTTTCTTTTTTGCCTTTTTCTTTGGTTTGTCATCCTCGTCATCGTCTCCTCCATGGTCTTCATTCAAGAACTTAGCAAGAAGTTCTTCCAGTTCATCATATGATTTGATTTGAGAACGAACTATACCTTCCAGGTCTACATTACCTTGGTACTTCTTGTCCAATTTGGTTGGTTTACAAGCCCGAGCAGAATATGTAGTATCAAGCTTACCAGAACCCGAACGAATAATTTTGATATCGTATCCATTTCTTGGGTCTGTCATATCACCAGCTTCATCCTCATCGAGGTATAAGTCGATAATATCTTGATAAACAGAGCGTGGAACTAGAACTCCCTTATCTTTACCCTCGTAATCAAATTTAGTTCCCTTTTCGTCTGCATAGACCGGACCACCAATAACGTATCTTCTTCTTGGTACGAGAGTTTTTGCAAGTTCCTTGTCATCCTCATCCTTTGAGTTTTTCAATTCTTGATATTTTTCCATGAAGGGGCATGGTTCATCAAAAGTAGCCGGAGATATTACTCCTCCCAGATTACCTCCAAGATAGAACTGAACAATTTCTATACCCAATTCCTGGTCATCTCCCGGAGATTTGATTCTCATACGTAAAGTACCTTCTTTAGGGAATACCAAACCATTTCCGTTTCCCTTAGATTCTAACTGTTTCTTTCTAGCTAGCATCTTTTCCTTTGTAGAAAGTCCATCTGAGGAAACTTTCTTCTTTTTCTTTTTGTCAAGTGCCATATTAATCGTTATTATTTGGTTCTGAGTAAATTACCTCATTCATACTCAACACCGTTAAAGTGTTCTTTTCCAAAAGTTGTTGTAAGCCTGGGGTAAGCTTGTCTGTTTCAAATTCCAGTTCCTTACCGGCATACAAACCATAGGTAACTATTCTACCTATTTGCACCAAATCCCGGTAAGTTCTATACTCTTCGGTAATCTCACCGAGTTTAACTATAACTCCCTTACGAGGAACTCCCTCTTTTACCTGTTCCGGAATAATAAGCCCGGACCGAGTTTGGTTTACTTCTTTTGGGGATAAAATAAGAACTCTGTTTTCAGTTGGACATCCTGGTAATTGATTATCAAACTGAGCTGCTACCATAGCAGAGATAAAAGATAATGAATAATTCATATTCTTAATTCGTTTTTAAAAGTTAGTAATTACTTATAGTTATTATTGTTGCTTCCTCATGTTGGCATTAATAGTCCTCAAGATATTCTCTCTAGACTCATAAGCTCTACATATTGTAATATACTTGTTAGCCTTTTCTACTGCTTTCAAATACCGTTGATATATTGACTTATACTTGGGAGATATATTAGCCTTATGAGCAACGTAATCATTATTGAACCTTTCATTAGATTCTTTAATAAATATCCAAGCAGCAGAATAAGCTTCATCCTTTTCTCTTGCTAGAGCATCCCTTTCTTTAATATACTTATCCCTTAATGAGCAAAGTATATAATAACTAGTTGGGGATTCCCTTAACTGAGAATTAATGATATTTTCATTAATGGATAATTCCTTAGCAATATCTATGGTTATGATATTACCTTCGAATTTAACCCTTAGTTTCTTCAGTTCCGGTTTCATGTACTTTCAATAAATTCTTAAAATCTTCTTTTGAATATTTACCTTCTTGAATTGCTTTAGATACCTGAGCAAATGCACAATGGTATGCAGTATCTAAACCAGGCAAGTGAAGAATAGATTCATACTTACCAATTATATCGATTAAAGCTTTGAATCTTAAATCACATAAATTATCTGTTCCTCCTCTATCTACTAAAGTCATAAACAGAGCCCAATAAATATGAGTAGCATCTTCATAAGCTAACCTTGCATCTTCGCCCTTCATTACACCAAATGCCAAATCCTCTAATAGTTTGAGATTTGATTGAAGTTGCTCTATCTGAGACCTAACTCGGTTGAATACCATTTTATCTCTACCGACTAATCTCAAATTACATAGGTCTAATTGACGATTGAGATTTTGAATAGAGAACTCTAAGCAGGCAGATATCATATAGGTTAAAGATGATAGCCTATTTGTATTCATTATTTGTTCTTCAGTTGCCATAGTTTATAATATTTTATTATTTTATGTTGTCATAGTATCCTCTTTCTTCACTTCTGTAGGTGATTTTGGATTTTCTTTATGATGTAAATACCTATTACATCCAGGACATTTTACAAGTTTACAATCTGCAAAGGTATGTGAATCTACTTCTGAATAATCATATTCAAATTCACAATCACAGTATGGGCACTTAGCTCGCCATACTGTGGGTCCATTCAAAATCTTTTTCATATCTCTTTATTTGTTTGTTAAATCTTTCTTTAAACTGTTTGATGTGAATATGCTTATATTTCTTATGCTCTTCCATATACTCCTCTACCGAGAAATCGGGTTGTAACATCTTACGATAATCATACCCAGGAATAAATGGCAATTCCTCTGCCATAGTTCTACCAATGGTAAAGTCCATGTCCATATCAACATCATCAACTTGAAATCCGAAATACCTTTTCGTACTCGGATTACGTAGGATATTCCAGATTGTATATACAGTCCATGTGTTAATATCTTGAGGTTTAGAATACATATATACAGCATCATGTACTGTACAAGCTTCTTTCATCATTGGTAATTTACCTTGTCTCATTAACCAATAAACAAGGATAGCTCCGAAATTGGTCATATTTGCTGCAGCACCCTGACATGGGAAATTAAGACCTAAACGAATTGCATAAGCAACTTCTTGCTTATCATTTGAATATATTTGTGGGAGTCTTCGTTTAGTACCAAATAATTGGGTGTAATACCCATGCTTACGAAGGAATTTCTCTTGTTTCTCTTTAAACTTCCTAATCTTAGGATGTTGACCAAAGAATACTTCCATTTCCTTTGCTGCTTCTTCCGGTGTAACTATAATACCCGCTTTTGGGTCGGATAGTTTAACTGCTAGCAATTTATTACCAATTCCATAAATAAGTCCAAAAGCAATCTGTTTAGCTTGCTTTCTCCTTACCTTCCATAATTTATAATCCGGATGTGTTTCATCTTCATAAGCTTTACTTGCTTCTTCAATTGAAACACCATATTTTGCTGCTGCTATACCAAGATGAGGGTCTACTCCTTTAGCAAATGCTTCCAGATAGGTTTCATCCCCAGATAAATGAGCCATCATTCTTAACTCTGCCTGAGAATAGTCGAATGCCATATATAAATAACCTGGAGGAGCAACTAATTGTTTCTTGATATTTGGGTCTACTGATGTCTTTGGTATTTGCTGCATATTTGGGTCAGCCGAACTAAATCTATTAGAATCAGTACCATATATATTATACCTACCATGTAATCGAGAATCATCTTGGACTTTTTCATGCCAACCCTCAATATAAGTAGTATACATTTTCTGCAAACCCCTTAATTCAAGTAGCTTATCAAGGAATATTGCTTTTGGAGATTCTGGGTCTTTTATTGTTAACCTTAATTCAACCAAAGTATCTTCATCGGTACTTGGCTTACCAGATTCATTATTTTTAATTACTGGGAATTTAAAACCAGAATCTGAATACATGAGTTGGGGTAAATCAACCGGACTACTAAGATTAAGAGGTCTTATAAGTTCCTGTTCTTTCTTGGTAGTAAATATACCTGCACGAATGTTTGATATCTTTTGTTCCCTTGAATCAATCTTACGTTTATCTTTTGGGTCATTGTAATCTAACTCTTCAAGTTCAGCCTCAATAGATTCGATATACTTTTCTATTTTAACTTGATTATATTTCTTGATAAACTTCTTTACCCTTGGTAAATCATAGATTGCTTGTCTAGCAGCATCTATCTTTGGTTTATATTCCTCAAGCAATTTCTGATTGAAATCTCTATCAAGATATAATCCCTCTTTCTCTACAGAAGTTAATACCCGAGAATTACACATGAATAAATTACGAAATACCGAATACATCTTTAAGTCCATTAACTTCTTCTCAAAGAATATCATTAATCGTAATGTAAAGTCTGTATCTTGACAACCATATTTACATAATGGGTCTAATTCCTTCTTATCCCATGGTATCTTATCGAATTTATCTTGCTTTTCATAATCACCATATTCAGGTAAATATCTTCTAACCATATCCTTTAGACCGTGAGGTTTTTCCTCATTGAGAACATATTTTGCAAGCATCCCATCAAGGCAAGTACCCCTATAATAGATGTGATACTTTTGATTAATCTGGTCATCGAATTTCCAGTTCCATGCAACCTTTACAATGTCATAATTCTCAATAACCTCTTCCCCAAATTTCCTTAACATCTTCTTCCAATTCCACCCCGGTGAAGTATATTCTTGGGTTTGGAAATGGTCTAAGGGAATAGAAGCACCAAATCCTGGCATCCAAGATACCGAGAGAATAGTTGGCTTGAAACTTTTGTTATAGATTGGTTCAGCATTAGTTTCGTAGTCACAGCAAGCATAACCAGTTGCTTTACAACAAGCAATAAGTTTCTTGAGTTCTCTTTTATTCTTAATTATCTTATATCTCGTTTCCATATATTTATAAATAGAAAGAGGGACATACCCACCTGTAGTAGATACATCCCTCTAATATTAGAATGAGTCCTGTAAATCTTCAAGATTGGTATTTAGGTATTTCCAATCTTTCTTGTAAGAATGAAGAGAATCAATTGTATGATATAAGTAACCTGGTTTAACTCCAACCTCTTTAGCTACATATTCCATAAGTTTCCATGCAAGGTATACATCATTACCAAAATGAGTAACAAAATCTGAACTCCTTTGATGATAGCAAATATGTAATACCTTCTCTCCTTTACCATTCTGACGGATAAGGAAATCATAATACATAGAACATGGAATACGTTTACTTCCATCGAGAAATCTTAAATCCGTACCATGGAATATAGGGAGTACTGCCTTACGAGTATCATTATCCCTTTTAAGTAGTTCGATAACAGATTGCATTGCAGAATCACAATTAAATGATGTACTACCATACAGATATAATTGATTCCAAATACGTTCTGGATAGGTATAATCAAATCTACCATTTACCAGGAACTGTTCCCATAAATCTTTCCTCAGTTCCCAAGCTTTACCAGGATTTAATTCGTACCAACCAATTCTTTCATCAAACTCGGCATCTGCCCATTCTTTTGAATGAGAGAATACAAATAACCATACCGGGTCTCCGAGTGAAGTTAAGCAATACTGTTGGCAAATGAGTTCCTTAGTTTCGAATCCCTCTTTACCTTCAATGACTTGATTCTGATAGGTCTTTGGTTTTACAGTTTGACCATAACTGTTGAGTTCTCTGCCAAGTTCTGACATTAACTCAAAAGAATTACTGTAGATTCTCATTCTTTTGTTTCTTTAAAAGTTTCTTCTTATATGCTTTACGTTGAGAATAGGATATCACATTTTCTGGATATTCTATATCTTCATATTCTAATAGCAAGTCCTTTGCTAACAAAGCTTGGTATTCGTATAAGTCCGGACGAAGTACTTTAAAACTTCGAAAGAATACCTTAAAGGAAGACCATTCCTTTTCTGTACCATTTTGGATTTTCTTATAAACCTCCTTAACCCTTTTAGTCCAAGGATTATCTATACCCTTGATTACTTTCTTTAGGGGTTTATAAGCTGAGTACATTAAGAGTGTCTCTACATTCCCATACATTTGAGTCGCAAATAGGTTGATTTGTACTGACTGGTCCGGCCCATACACATATTCGGCCATCCGTTGAATTAATAGGAAGTCGAATATTAACCTCTTTGTAATCTCTGATGCTCTGATTACCATTGTAATAACTGGGATGTCCTCTTGAAATCTCTTCGAAAAAGTTGCAGCAATTAAACATTGTTTACCGTTATCATGATGATTATTAAACATATATGTAACATTGTAATTCTGATTATACTTGTTCTTCAGGATTCTTAATTTGCTACGTAAGAGGTCTAACTTATTAAAATCAATATAATTATTCAATAAGCTCGTCCACTTAGTTTCTTTGTAATTAAAACACCTGCCATAATCAAAATCTGGGTCTACCCATGCTTTACGTATTTTTATAAACACATTGTATGCTACTGCAACTCCACTGTTTGCAGTAGCACCCTTATCAAAAAGAACTGGGTCTAACCTTAAGAAAGCCTCGTTCAATTTCTCCCATGCCTCTTGTGAAGTAGCAAACTCCAAAGAGTGGAGGGTCTCCTCCGTATTAGATTGAAGACCCTCTAATTTTCTATTCCATCCACTCATTAGTAATTTGTTTTTTGTCTCCAGAGGTTAAGTCTTTGTTTCTTAAAGAATAACCTGTAGATTGATTCATCTGAAAATCCTTGTAATCCCAAGAATCCCATATATAGGTAGAAAGCTTTTACCAAAGAATACTGAAAATCTAATTCCTTAGTCATTACCTGGGTTTGTTTCCAAGGTCTACACTTAAGAAGATTCCTTGCAATATTCAATTCATATACTACGTTGAATAATAATACCTTCTCTTCTTCATGAGATGCTTCACTTAAGGTATTAAACCCAGGAGTATAATCTTTTACAGATTCATGGTCTTCATCAATCATATTAAACCGATTAACTAAACCAATACTACCTTCGGTAACCATTGCTATACCCATAGTAATCACATCTTTCAATTCTTTTACTTTGAAGTCAGAGTAATCGATTACATAAGACGTTCCCCATGAGAATATGTCTTCTGGTAGTATATTTGCAAAATGGAACAAAGTGAATAGGAATCCCAGAGCATCTCCCTGTTCTTCATTGGCATTCTGCAAATGATTGAGTACCTGAGTATATTCATCTTCGGTTAGTTGGTCAATATTCCATCCCCACTTGTGGCATATCTTTACTACCTCAGAGGTAGATTCATAACCCTCCATTAGTTCTTCGATAACCCTGGCAATAAAATCCTTAAGAACTACTTGATTTTGGTGATTATTAATATCAACCGGATAATCAGGTAGCTTTTCTATTTGCCTGTAGCCGTCTAGTTGTTCTAACGAAAGAGAATACATTGATTGTAAATACGTACCTACTTCTAAAGGAGGTACTATTTCCTTGATATTACGTATGTCCATTACTTACTTCCTGTTGAATTAAATCCACCTTCACCTCTTGTTCCCCACATTTGAGATTCAGAATAAAATTCTTCTGATTGAATCTCCTCGGGTTCTGTGAGATATATTGGTACATGAATAAATTGGGTTGCTTTCTCATCTACCTTTAGAGTCTGTATTACTCGACTGAGATTGATTATACCAATATGAATCTCTCCTACATAAGGAGAATCTACAATCTCGGCAGTATACAGAAGACCTCTTTTAGAAGCAAGCCCAGACTTATTAGCTGCCATGAGCATTGACTCTTGAGGTTCAATAAGAGGTTTAATACCTGATGGAATAAGGATTCTCCCTCCCGGATAAATCTGAATATCGGTTACGAAGTTTGTAATTGTATTTACTCCCAACACAAAATCTGGAGTAAAATGATTTGGAGATTGGTTTGCCTCGATTTGAATTAATTGTTGAGGGTCCAAGTTTCTTGGGATATAGAAATCCAAACCTGCATCACCAATATTACCTCTCGAGGGAGTCTTTACGTCTCTTACTTTAATAAATCTGAATCTGTTCATAATATATTACATTCTTTTAAAAGTTGTCCAAAGGTTAATCTCCGTTGAGGAGTTACTCCGAGTGAATGACAGAACCTTTCTACGTCATATTCACCCTGCATAAACAAATCAGCAAGAACATCATCTTGCCGTACATAATAATTTGGGTTGTTAAGATATAACTTAAACATTGCCCATATCATTCTTAACTTACCTACTTTTCCCATTGCATTCTCTATAAAGTTCTCTAATACGTTTCTTAGGTACTTCGAATTTCTCAACTGTCTTTGAGATAATTTCTTTTCTGTCTTTCCCTTTCCGAATCAAGCTTCGGATGAATTTCTTGATACCAACCGTGTCTTCTAATACATCCAAATCTTTGTATTGATTCTTCTGTTCTAATTCTTTCCTTGTAATGTTCAAGTTCTGGGACATCTTGAATGCACACAGTTCTGAATCTCCGCATAATTTACATTCTTTAGTGGATAAATCATACCCAATACCAAAGCATGGGTCTCCATTACTCCCCAACTGAGAGATATCCAATGGTGTTAGGATATCCTGCTTGGTTAAGTCAGGAAGCATTTGTTTTTTCTTTGCCATAATTAATCATCTATTTTTTTTTCGGTTAGTCTTATGACTGAATTTCCAACCTTCAATCCCGACTCATACAGCGGTAAGTAGGAATGTCCAATTGCATTAATAAATAGTTTCCTGATATCACCCAAGTGTTGTGAGTAACGAGAGTCAGTATAAGTTAGTACTCTAACCTGCAGTCCTGAACAGAAAGATAAATCAAAATATACCTTATATTCATTAGCCATTACCTGGATTGATTGTATATCTGATATCCATACCAGGGTAGTACAGTTAAAAACATGGAGAGGAGTTTGTTCCTCTCCGATTATCTTATCAATGAATTTCTTATATAACTTAGTAATCATAACTTTTGAGTGTTACATTTTGATATTTACAATGAGGACAAGTCCAATCCTTAGTATGCCAAGGACCTCTTAAATCCTTTATATCGCTCTCCTTGAATTTCTTCTTGCAATGATGACATCTGTATTTGTATTCATTGCAATCATACTGAGATGAATAGAGATAAAGTATTCCGATTATCACTCCCAGTACTACAAGTATTAGTAATTCCATATCTTTTAATTTAATGATTAATGCCCTATGTCCCTCTATTAGATTAATTACTTCCTCCTACCGGAAAAAGTAATTATCCATAGTACTTAATAGAACAGATTGAGTAAGGTATTCTCATAAAGAATGAATAGGATGTTTCTTCCATATCTTCTCTAACAGAATAACTTTCAATTCTTGTTTTTGATAATACTGCTTCCTATGTTTACCATGCCTATTAAGATAAGGACCTGGATAATGAAGGTCATCAAGGTAAACCTTTTTCTTTGAGGAATCAGTTCTAACCAAACGACCAAGGAACTGAATAGATTTTTCTTGGCTATCCATACTGGCAGCATTAAGTAAATACCTAAGCTTAGGAAAGTTTTTACCTCGAGCAATGATTGTAGTTGAAACCAAGATATCAATCTTACCTTCCCTAAAATCCTTCATTATTTGTTGTCTTATCTTTGAAGGAGTATCTACATGCACACAGGCAATATTATATTTACTTCCTAGCTTCTTTTTAAAGTATTTGCATAATTTCTCACAGTGTGCAATAAATTTACATACTACGAGTGCAGGATATCTACCTTGTTTAATATTCCATTTAAGTCTGTCATAAACCATCTTTCTGGCATATTTATTGAAGGTAATAGAATCATCATATACTTCTTTATAAGATACTTCTTCTGATTCCCAATTACCATACCAAGGTTTACTTGGTACCATCTTTACGATTGTACGAGTTGAATAACCTTTCTTGATAGAGTCCTTAAGTTTAAACTCTGCAAGTACTTTACCAAAGAATACTTCAAGATTCATATTCTTTACTTTGTCTTTTGCAAGCTTACTCATATAAATGGTACCAGATAATCCTATACGAACTCTGGTATTAAATAAACGAGTAAGTACATTTTGATATTGCTTACTACCTGCTTGGTCAGCCTCATCTACCAAAACCATATCTACCTTAGATAGTTCATTCTGATAGAATCTCATGTTACGAGAAATAGATTGAACCATACCAATGGTAAAATTGCTCCAGTTTAATACTTTACCTTGAACAAATGTAATCTGTTCTCCTGGTAGGTATTTCTTAAATTCATCTCTAGCTTGATTCAACCAGTCAGAGTCATTAGTTATTAGCAAAGTCTTTAACTCCTTCTTATAGGATAGATAAAGAGACGACATGATAAGAGTTTTACCTGCATTAACGGTGTAATCTAAAACACCAATCTGAAAAGGTACCTTACCTACTTTGTTATTGATTACCGCTTTAACGGCTTTCTCTTGTTCTGGTCTTAGTTTATATTCTCCTATTTTCGTAACAACTCCATTGACTTTAGGTAATGGTTGTCGCATATCTACAACTTTAGGTTTAATTCCATACTCAATACACTTTTCATATACTGCAGGAAGTAAACCTATCTTAAATTCACCATGCTTATTAATATAATGAATCTTGCCGTCCCAGTTCTGCATACCTCTTTGCCTTGTACGTAAGTAGAAAGCATTTGGATGACGAATGGCAAACTCTGCATAGAGTTTCTGTGCGAACTTAAGAGGTAAGTCTAAACTACAAACATTACCGTTTTCTATCAATATTTTCATCTCTATAAGATTTTTTATTAATAACTCTTCCTATTGTACCTACTGATACGCCTAATCTTTTAGCTATGTCCTTATAATATAGGCCTTTAGCCTTTAACTTAAATATAAGGATTAAATCTTTCTTAGATAACTTAGCTCTAGAAGCTTTACAAGAAGACCCTCTTAATTTACCATTTTTTCTAGCATCTTCCATATTTTGTTTTTGAGTGCCCCATCTAAGATTATCTACATGATTATTCAAAGGGTTATCATCTAAATGTCTTATAACTAGTTTAGTAGAAGAAGGCTTTGGTAAATAAACCAAAGCCACTAATCTATAAACCCTTTGAGATAAATGATTACCATGATTTGATAAGGTTACAGCTGGATCTCCCTTTATTATACCTCCTCTAAGTAACTTCCAATTACCTGATTTTCTGGAATATACCTTACCATCCCTAGAAACATGATAATAAGGCCAACCTGGTATATTATCTTTCATATTCCCATTCTGTATGATTATCCTACTCATTTGATAATTACAGTTACACCTTTCTTGGTATCATCTACTCCCATAGCTTCCTTGATGAGTTTAATGTGATGTTCTTCATCAGCAATCAGTTTATTCAACAAATACATCACATCATCATAATCAGCACGTTCACTATATAAGGCTAGACTATTCATAATTTTCTTATAATTGCCAATGGTCTCTATCTCAGAGTTCCAGGCAATCTTCAAAGCACTTTCAGGAGAAAAACCTATTTCCACTTTAGGATAGATATCCATAACAGAATCCTGTTCATGAGGGTCTGCTTTCTGTAAGAAATCCGATAACTTGTCGTAATGTCTCATTTCTACCAAACCAATACCAAGCATTAACTCTGCAATGGGTTCAAACCTTGACGACTGTTGAGTATACATAAGGATAGCACTAATCTCAGAGAAAGGTTTATCCTTTAGTGCATCCTTGAACATATTAACAATATCCTCTGGCCAAGGTTCAATGTCCTTGAAATCAGGGTAATCTACTGACTGGTCCGAATACTTGAGGACATCAATAAAAGCATTAGCTGCATCCTCTACTCTGTTACCTAAAAATTTTAAAGCTTTCATAACGTTATGTTTTAATTATTAATCTTATCCCAGAGAGAGCCCTCAACTTGAGGTTCCTCTAAGGATTTTTTATTCTTATTTTTATATAAATACTTATTATACCTTTCTACTGCTTTATCAGTATATAACTGAGCAATATCTGGTAGACCATTACACCATGCTAGAGATTCAAACTGAGCATCTATGAAATCCTTATAATCCCAACCTTCTTCCTCTAGGAATGCTGCTACATAAGCAAAGTGAACATACTTTTCAGGATTCTTTTCATATGATTCATATATACCAGTTGCCTTAGCAATCTTACTTACAAAGTAATCATGTACCTTAGCAGTGAGTTCTAAATCTGCTGACTGTAATTTAATCTCAGCTTCTGTTTGATTAGTAATGTTATCCTGCATGGATATTAACCTTTGCATAACATTACGATAATCAGTCATCCTCTTTAAACCAGTCTCAATGTATTTAATAAATCCTTCTCGGGTATCAAATTTAAAATCCTCACAGAAGGTATTACATATCTCTGCAAGCTTTTTACAATTTGCCCATTCTCGAGAATTACTTTCGTTTATTTTACGAACTCCCCTATGCTTTAACTTTATACGAGTTGCATATAAAATATCAGCAACAAGGGCAGCATCTCCTTTAGATGCTAGTAATATGTTCTTAACTCGCTTAGTATTCTTATTGTTAGAAACTAAAACTGCTCTATGATTTATTGCCTCTTTACGTGCAATAACAAAAAAAGCCTCAACTGGGAAGTTATTTACCTCTAAGGTATTTAGTATTTCCTCGAATTGAGACTTTGTAATGTGAATGCTTGGTTCCCTCATTTCTTCTTATATTCTATTAAAGTTAACAAGCTGATTATACAGAATAGTGACCAGATACCTATACCAATATAACCTAAGGTTCCATAACCATCTAACCACCATATAACTACAAATATTACGATAATTGCCAATACTACTAATACAATTCTACTGGCATTATGAAGCCAAAGTTTTATAAATCCTTTCATATTCTTATATATTTATATAATATAATTTATATATTTATATAATATAATAGGAACTCCCTAATCCAATGAGTTTCTGAGTTTCACAAGTTCTTGATAACTTTGGTACCTGGTATTATAAATCAACTTTAGAGTTTCTTTCTTACCCAAGTCGTTTACATCCCTATTATCCTCAAAAAGAACTAACTTCACTTTCTTGTATTGTATAAGTTTCAATGCCAATTCTATAGCATACTTTTGAGCATCAAAATCTAATAGAATTATATACCGTTGACAAGGTGCTTTTATTAATTCGTTTAGTTGATATTTAGATACAACTTTACCCATTGTGGCAATGCCTCTATCCCCCATTGTGAGAGCATTAAGTGCTCCCTCGCATATGAATACCGACCTATACATCTCCAATGCGTCATGATTAAATATGATGAATTGCTTTCCAAGACCCGTGATATCTTTGTCAGGGTTGTTATATCGTGGTCCCTTACCAATGACGTTACGGGCATTGTAGTATTTAAGTTGTCCTTTATAATAGAACGGGATAATGAGATATCCATAGAATGGTTGAGTTGTGCCATAGCCAATGCCATATCTCGAAAAGCTGCCGATATCGAATCCACGCTTTTTAACATAGCCTCTGATGCTTTTCGCAAGTTGGCTTTTTCCCATTGAGATATTTCGAAACCCCTCAGGTAAATAGATTGGTTTTCCTTCGGCAAGTTCGATTTTCTCTTCCTTGAATGTAAGTTCATCAAATTGTCCATTGTTCAAAAAATTAAGTAGTTCATGGTATTCTGTAAATCCCTCGATATCCATTACCAGTTGAGAGGGTGATGGGTGAGCATTACACCTAAAGCAATTGGTTCGATACATCGAAAGGTTTACACCTAACTTATGTTCCCTACCGCAGTATGGGCAAGTAGGGACCCTCATCCAGCCATGTCTATAATCGTAAGCTCCAAGTCTTTTAACAAAATAAGTACGGAGCTTAGACTTAAACTGATTTGTTATTTTCATCTTTTCTTCTTCCCACAGTTATTACAATAATATTCGGTTTTTCTTTTGGTATAATACTGAGCTTTCTTTCTACCTCCCTTATGAGAGAAGATTGCTCTACGAGGACGTTGCCTATATTCATAAGAATGTACAGCAACCCATTCATGATAACCCAACTTACATCTAAATGTCACCAGTAGTTCTTTCCCTTTTCTTACTATCGGCATCCGGGTTATCTTTCTTCTTAAATTGCTCATCCAACTTACTACCATATACTTCGTCATATTGTTTACGTTGTTCCTTGGTAAACTCTGTACATCTTTGCCTTTCAACATCACATTTGAATAATGCTCTACCGGAAGGAAGACCATCTCTCTGTACTACTATCTCGGCTCGAAGAATATTATCCTTCTCTTCTTGCTCGGTAGAATTAAGACCCATGATAACTTGGGCATTACGTACAATAGCAATTGACCCAGAGATATCATTCTCATCATATCGAGTAAGTCTATGTTTTTTACCTTCACGAGTAATATGGTGAGCAGTCCATATAATATCCAAGTGTAATTCTTCTGCTAAGTTTTGCAGGTCTACATATACATTGGATATTCTTTCGAAATCTTCTCTGTCTCTAGATATTGATGCAAGTTTACCTGCGTAGTCAACCATTAGTACCCTTATATCTATACCCTGGTTACGCAATTGAATTATCTTTTCCCTGATATATGTGACATCGGTAATCATTGCAGGAACCCTTTCAACTACCAATTCAACTCCGAACCTTGCAAGCTTTCTTAAATGCTTTGCCTCGAGTTTATCATATTCACCTGAGTATAATTCTTTCTTGGTTTTATTAATACTTGATTGAATGAAACGGTCCATGATTTGGTCCTGACCATTTTCTGTATCTATGTATAATACTGACTTCTTCATTCTGAGATAACCTCTTGCAAGGTTTACCATGAAAAATGTCTTCTTTGCTTTAGGTTTATCCAATATCACATTTACAGAATGTTCTGGGTAACCTCCTGCATTGGTAAGGTCATTCAATTGCCTATATGGGCAAGGTATTACGGATGGTTCAGATTGTCTTTTAAACTGTCTTTCTGTAACATCTCGTATCATATATAAGGGTTCATCCTCTTTCTTAGGTTTACTTTTCTGAAGTACCTTCTCAATCTTCCTTGAATATTCTTCATATTGTTCGAAGTTATCCAAGTCGAAGGAATCATTTAGGTTCTTCATTTCAACGTAAGTAGAGAACTGATATATCCTTTCCTTGATATATTCCGAATCAGATAAGGGAATATGATACAAATTGCTTATCAATTTTTGAATACTTGGCAAGTCATCCTTAGTTACTAAATCGACGTATGCCTTTGATTCTAGCAATTCTTTTATAACCTGCTTCAGAATATTTTCTGAAGGCATCTTGCCTTGCTTTTTAAAATACTTTGATATGCCCTCGAATATAAGAGCATGTTCTATGAGAACCAGATAACTTGATTTAACCCGACGCAGGACTAAACCACCTTCTTTATCCCTTAGAATGAACCGGAGTATCTCTAACTGGAAATGTACATCAAAGGTATACTTGATATTATTGGTACTTCTTCTCATATAACTTAATACAATTAGGATTCTTAATTACACTACTAATACAACCAACAGAAACATTAAATTCCTCGGCTAATTGCCTATAAGTAAAGCCTTTATTTTTGTAAAGATAGATAATCCGAATACGTTGATAATTGGTTAATTTAGAACGAGAATGATTCTCTAAACTTGTAGATGGCCCTAACATGCGACCATCCCTCGAAGCTTGAGACATGTTTTCCTTAACAGTTCCCCAATATAAATTCTCTACCCGATTATTAGTCCTATTGTTATCCTTATGACATACACAAGGTTTATTTTCGGGATTGGGGATATAGGTTAATGCTACCAACCTATGAACTAATACTTTCTTTTGAATATAGTGGCCATCTTCATATCGGCTTAAATTAACAAAGGGTCTACCAGTATTTTCATTAAACCTATTTATCCCTTTTCGACCTTTTAATCGGACATTCATCCGATACCATTTATCCCCTAAAACAAAAGAATATCTGACCATTTTATGTCTACTCCATACTTCACCTTCAGGAGTAACATGATACCCTGGCCAATCGGGTATGTTATCTACTAATTTGATGTTGTCTTTAAATTTCTTCATATCTATATTGCAATATTTATAAACTAATAGATTTTGATAGTACCGAGATAGTTCTGAGCATGTTGACAACTATCTAGAAACATACTAATCCACTACCTTAAGCTCAAGTATATTTAATATTATTATTTTATATAAGAAAAAATACTTATATTTGCATAACGAATATTTAAAAGAACATGGGAAAAAGTAAAGGAAATAATGGCTCAGAGCTTCATAGATTAAAACCTATGCAGGAATATGATGAAGCTACATTCAACAGACTTTATAAAGTCTGTAAGCCAGTAATCAGAAATCTTACCCGACAGATTGATTATAAAAGGTTTAACCTTACACCTGATATCATTCAATCTTATTTCTGGGATAAAATGTTATTTGTTTTTAATAAGTACTATGGTACTTGTAGTGAAGAACATCTTAAAGCAAGAATCCTTTCTTCTCTTGCTACATTTAAGAATAAGCTTCTTCGATTTGCCTATGGAGAGATTGCAGAATACAATCAGAACCTATTCAAACTTGAAGACTTATTTGATAATGATAAAGAGTTAGAGGATGACGATGAAGAAGTTAAGGCTAAGGAAGAAATGCTTGAATTATTATATAAGTATATGAAAGAGAAGTTATCTCCCGATGCTTATATGGTATTTGAAGTATTACTTACTCCACCTCCTTATATTAAGGAACGAATTAAGGATGGAGAAAGAATCACCAATATAATGTTGGTTGAGTTCTTTGATATGCCTAGAACTAAGAAGTCAGTTAAATACATAGGAGAACTCAAACAAGATATCTTATATTGGGAAGAGAAAGCTAAAGAAGAACTTCACTACTAAACACAAAAGAAAAGGGGCGTTTCCCAACGTCCCTCTCCTATAATCCATAAATTAAAAGTTCTTTGTCAACAATATAAGTAGTTAAGACATAATATTATAGTTTTATAATGTATGCCAGTACGTAGTAAGGTGGCCTATTTTCGTGAGGTTGACCTCCACCTGCAGCCCTGGTATCATGGTCCCAAAGTGCTACATAAGAATTATCCCTATCGGTTTTACTACTACCATAAAGGTTATTACCAATCCACTGACTACCATTAATACCGATACCATCGTAAGCCTCAATAAAGTAAGCATCTGCAAAGTTGTGAACGTGAGAAGGTATCTCCTGAGTAGAAAGAGTTACTTTCTCTTGGCCACCAGTATTACCAATCAAATTGTAATCCTCATTACCTGATGACCAGCCAACAATAAACTTACCCGATAAGTCTGGTGTCTGTAAGTCTTCTACAATCTGACCATTACATAAAGCCCAACCTTCTGGTACAGAAACTCCATTCCACATGGCAATTAGTCCTCTTGGTATATTAGCTCCTGCCATACCACCAAGCTTTTCATCAATGTAAGCCTTGATATCAAAATTAGGGAATCCTTGCAATAGTCGTAAGAGAGTTTCTATATTTGCTTGTTGCATTCCATGGATAGCAGTATTATATTCTACTGGTTGGGGAAACTTCCCTGCATAGGGAACAATAGAATATTTCTCTACGGTGTTATCCATTGAGTTGGTACCTTGACCATATATACCAATTAATACCATAGAGGATTTGTCTACCAAACCTTGAGATACTGAAGCCATAGCTCTGTTCACTAGAGACTCATATGATAATTCATTATCTTCTAATACGTTTGTTTTTGACAAGTTTCTAGTATCCTTAGGTGTTGGATATAGTGGGTCTACAGACCTCTTGTACAGAGAATAGAACGAATTAGACTCATTCCAGAAAGCCCTGAACTGTACTGGGTTCTGTACTGGTTCTTCTAAGGGTGTATGATAAGCAAATACAATTACATCCTCATTAGAACCCTTTGAGCCTTCAATATTAGGTATACTAATATTAGCACTATCAGAAATGTAGATTGTACCATCTCTTGCTATACAACCAAAGTTTGTATCTGGTCCTTCACCAGAATCTGCAGCCTTAGTCATATACCTTGAAAGGATTCTGTCCTTCATTGCTTGATATGCAGGAGATGTAGGTTCTCCATTAGGTAAGAGAGTGATTGCATTATTTACAATCGTTGCTGAGCCAAATCCACAAAATGGACCCATGCCTACGGGTGCAGCTATTGCTTCAGCTGCATCCTTAGACTTTATTATACCTTCATAATCAAAATACGTTTTCATAATGTATCTTCGTTATTGTTATTACTCTTATATTCTTTCGATTGGTTTTTCATATCTTGGAAAGCCTCCCCTACAGCCTTGAACTTGAAGGTTATCAATTTCCAAAAGATAGACCAGATACTGTACTTCTTTTCTACACCATGTAAAGTACAGATATGATTATAAATACTATCTATCTCAAAACAGTAACATAATACCATTACCGTTATAGATACTGTTATTGGATTTAATCCGTAAGGTTCTCCGATGGCTTTACCTATTACGGCACCCAGTAAGATGTAACACAGATAATCAATGATTTTATTAAGAGTTCTTCTCCCGGCTCTAGATTTTCTTATTTCAATCTTCTTTGCCCTACTTGCAGATATGCCAAACCAGAAGTCTGCAAGGATTAGTACAAAGGCTAATAAAATCATCCACCTTAAATCAAAGATAATGGCATAACATTCAGAAGTAAATCCAATGATACCAGTTTTAACTAGTGTGTTAAAAGAGCTGCTTTCCATTTTGTTTATTCTATTTTAAGTGACCATTCTGTTCCTTCCGGAACTAATATATTAATACCTTGTTCCGAAATATCATTGGATTCCCAAGTAAGTTCTGTCTTATCAACTACATCCAACAGATTTACGATGAATACTGCTTTAACTGCAGGATTAGCTTTCACATAGAAAGTATGTTTACCTGGCAGATTAGTGAAGAATTGATAAGGGCTTGGATGAACTACATCTGGAGCTGTCTCATATACAATATCTGAAACTTCTCCAGTATCTGAAGTACAGGTTACGATAGTAGATACTTCTTGTATATCCTTACTTAATTCTGCACTTACTGGATTACAGGTTAATGTATACTTAGGTATAACATCTTTAACTGTAAGATTAACTACGGAGCCTTGATAGTAAAATTCATAATTACCTGCTTTATCCATAGTAATAAGAATATTTGAATCATAGGTTTCAGAAAAACCATCAAGAATTATACCAGTTATAACAGAACCACCGTCTCCCCAACGTAAATAGAATTGACAGTTCTTAGATTTAGTTAATTGATATCCTGCCTTGATATACTTCCCTGCATCTTCTGCTTCTTCTGAGTAAGGTTCTAATTCATACCAATTCTCATCATCTTCATTCAAGGGTTCTAACCATAAGTATGATTGAGGAGCTGGTACATAATCAAGTACTTCTACTTCTACAGACTTACTGGCATCCCCTACAGATTCAAATTTATAACTACCAGCTTCATTGAATTGGTATTCTGTATTTCTACCATAATAGAAATCAGGACCAACTACATAACGGTCAGTTAATTTTGTAGTTCCCAATTTTACCCAAGTACCCTGAGTATTCTTTTTGTAGATTGTTACTTCGGTATTAAAATAATAACCTAAGTTTGCACTTTCAAAAGTAGAATAATAAATACCAGATGTAACCCAAAGATTAACTGAGGCAGAACCTTGGGCATTTAGGTTTAATCGTTTATTAGATACACCTATATCATAGGTAATTGTATAACCTAGTCTATAAGCTACTACAGTACCATAATTACTTGTATTACCAGAATCATCTTTGGTACATCTGAATTGGAATGTGCCAGTAGTAGTTGGTGCCCATCTTTGACCATTACGAACTAAGATACCTGGGTCTGAAATACATACTGCAATCAGTTGGCTAGTATCTTCATTGGGGTCTGAAGAACGTATGGTTATTAAAGATTTCTCACCATTGGTAAGATTTATATTTCGAGGTTCACAGAGTACTGTATAGTTAGTAGCAATTGCCGTTACTGTTAAGGTTACTTTCTTTGCTGGGAAGTCTGCAATAACCCATTCATAAGTACCAGCAGAAGTTATTTCCCAAATAGAACCAGAATCCTTAGTTTCATAAGTATTAAGTAACTGTACAGATACGGGTTTAATATTGCCCTGATAATTCATATTAGCAGTTACCTTTACTTTGATTACGGGATTAGTACCAGTAATTACCAAGTTATCTGGGTCTGTTCCTCCCTCAACTATGTCAGCATAGATATGATAAGATTTAGTGTAGTATTCTAAACCTATATCTACATAGGTAGTTACTGAATTATCTCCTACGCTCCTGAAATAATATCTTTGGTTACCTTTTCTTGCATAGAAGATAGAACCACTTTCATATTTCTTTGAACTCCATTTGTTCTCCGATGGGTCATATCCGGTTACCTGATATCTTAAATCAGCATCATCGTAATCAGAAGTAATGGTTACTCTAATGGGTACTTCTGTTATATGTCCTGTTACAATCTTTGCAGGACTGATAAGAGGTTCAGCTACAATTTTATAATTGTAAGCCAAATCAAATCCATAAGCAATCTTCCCAGATACATTGTATGGTAAGAATCTATCGAATAACTTATCAATTGATTGTTTGAAAGCTTTGAACTCTGGAGTGGGGGAAGTAAACCCATGACCACTTATAGAAATACCTACCTCTATACATTGAGCACAACCATAAATCTTATCATAGTTGTACTTGTCATATTGAGAATAATCGGTATCATATAAGGGGTCTACTTTTTCCCATTTATCCATTGCTCCATCTGTTGGGTCTGTAATTGTACAAGTTAACCCATACATATTGAAAAGAATTTCGAAGAACTTTCTTGAGCCACGGATCTTGAGTAATGAGATTGAATATTTTAAGATAGTTCGAATCTGTTCATCACTTAAGTTGGGAACTCCTTTGTGTTCTCCGGTTCTAGCAAATGGCAATGCTCCCAAGAACTCCCAGAGGTAATTTAAATACCTCTGCTGAGTTTTATCGATATCGATTATATCTAGAATATTATCAATATCTTTAGTTATATCTTCTTGGAAATAGTTGCCACATATTTCTAGAAATCTTTCTAATATGCCCTTACCGTCGACTTTATAAGTATCTTGCTCTTTAAATTCGAAAGGTAAGAAATCAATTAGGTTTTTAAGATTTATCATACTATTTCGTTTACTTTAAGTGTTAACTGACTTGAGTCTTCGAATACCGGAATATTATAACCCGGGTCTGTGTAATCCTTGTTAGGTTCTGCAATGGTTATGGTATATCTAAATCCAGATTGATAGCCATTGTTCTGGATATCCAATGCAAATACAAACCCATTTATAGTATCTCGAATCTGTGTAGTCTTACCAACTTGGCCATCATAAGAAAAGCCTCCCTTAACTGAGCGTACTGTAAATTGAGTACCTGAAGAGAAAGATATAAAGTAAGACATACTACCATTAGCCTCATCCAATTGGAATTGACCAAGGATTAATTCCTTGTTACCGTATACTGTAGTAGGCCAGGGTTTAGTATAGAACTTCTTCAAGTGTAAGTAATCTACCGATTCAAGATTATCTATAAGTGCATAGATATCGGAAATTCTTACGCTGCCACCAATGTCCGAGTTCTCGGGAGAATAAGCATTAAATAATGCACTGAGAATCTGTGATTGTATCTCTGAAGTTTTATAAGACTTCTTCCCAGTAACTTCTACATCCAAGATAATGTTTACCTTACCTGCAGACTTAACGGTTAACCAAGTAGTAAGTGGTGAGTTCTGATGTAATACATCATATACCTTTTGAATAAGATTAGAGTCAGCAGTAGCACCATTATCCGGAGATATGTATACAATTAGTTTTCTACCGCATTCGTATTCTGCCTTTGCCTTACTAACTCCATCAACCAGTTTAGCTAAGTCTATGAAGTCCTGTTTGGTAATGGCTACTCCCATAGTCTTTACACTCAAAGGTATATGTTCTTTGAGCATACTAAAATTCTCATAGGATGAACCTCCACCTGCAGCATAAGTATTAGATACTGTAGCATCAGTTACTGATGAGGATATAACTGAAGGTACAGAAGTAATCATACCGGATTTTACATTACCATTGATACCAGTAGTAAGGTAAAACTTAACTTCAGATATCTTGGCATTAGCTGCAGGCTTCTGTCCATATTTACCATCACCAAATAATATGTAAGGATTTAAAGCCTCATCCATAGTAACCATGAAATGTTTATCTGTGGGTTTTGAATAAGCAAAGGTGTTTACCAATACCCAAGATTCCCCACCAATCTTCATACTCATAGTTCCATGTTCGTAATACTTACCATTAGGTAGTGTACCAAGAGTAATAGTTACCCTTTCATCTGAAGGTATAACCATACCATTTATCTGGCTTTCCGTATATAATTCGTGTTGTACAACTGGAACTTTACAAGTAGTTACATTAGCATACCAAGTTACGTCTCTAGATGATAGCCATTTGTTACCATTAGAGTCTGTGAATAAAGTTCCAGAAGGTATAGTTAACTTAGCACCAATAGAATCTCCAGATACATCTCGAGATACTACCAAATCTACTGATGCTGCAATAGCACCTCTTGCATGATAATCTACCAAAGCACCATGCTTAACTACTGAACTGTATTTACGAGCAGTAGGCAAGAATGATTCCCTTGCCATATTATCAATGTAGTAGTGAAGAACTTCGGCAATTGCCGCAAATAATGAAAGGATAATGATTAAGATATTTCCTTCCGAGTAATCAGTTACGAGTACATTGCCATCTTTGTCTTTGATATTCGTAAGTGATTCTATCAGCTTGGCCTTAATCTGTTGGTAAGACCTCTGATAAGGGTTGAGCCATTTATTAGTGATTCCCATATTAATAAGAGTTTAATGAATTTTCATTTTTATCGTAGGTCAGGTACAGGTACTGACTAGTAGAAGTTTCATTAACTACATAATGAACTTCTATGTTTATTTTAGCACCTTGTCTAGAAACGGTAATACCTTTAAAGGTAATCCTTTGTTCCCATGCACCAATTGAGCTTTTAATAAACTCTTTAATAATAAAACTTAGGGCTTGTGTATTTGGCTCCTCTATACATTCCCATAGGCGATTCCCAAAGTTTTCCTGTCGAAATCGTTGTCCTATTAAATAATACATTATAGAGCTTATATTATTTCTTACCAAAGCCATATCACCATTAACGGGATACCAACCGGTTTCACCCTTTTCATTTCTCGTAAGTTGAATAGGGAATATCATACCCTTTCCAACGATGTTAGTAAGATAGTTATCCATTAGTGTATACATTTAGTGTCCTCATAATCTTCTTGTTTGAAAGTAGAGAACGGTTGACTTGCTTGAGTTACAGTAGGACCTGAAGAACCTGGTCCAGTAGTTACACCAGAGTGTACATGAGAATTGAATAGAGCTCTTAGAGTTTCCAGTTCTTTAATGGTATTATTGAGTTTCTCGGTTAGTTCTTTAATATTAACTACTCCTTGATTCTCCCCCTTATTTAAGATTACTGTATCTCCAGAACCTACGCTTACATCACCTTGTGCTTGAATAGAAATGTTTCCCTTAGCAGCAATGCCTACATCTCCATTTATATAAACAGTTAGCTTTCCATTATCATCATCAAGTACCATTACATTTCCTTCTGGAGTTATAATACCCATTTTATTAGGACCATCCAAAGGGTCTGGTATTTGTTGTAGTCCCCAACCATGATATTCCCATAGGGGTTTAGTTGGGTCTCCAAATTCAAAAGTAACAAATACTATATCTCCAACCTTAGGAGCTAAGTACTTGAACCCATTGTTGATAGAACCATGTTGGCCTTTTGCATAGGCCCATGTAATAATTCCACCCATGACTTCTGGACAGCATACCTTGATACGGTTCATATGTTTCTCCGTATCATTATTATCTACCACTATGCCACGGTAGACAGAGTAGTATCTACCTAAACCTTCGATACCCTCTTCTGTTAATAGTTTAGCTGTTGAGTACATTATTTCTTGTTGGATTTATATCGTTCATAAGCTTTCATTGCCCAATTAAACTCATCAAAGTTATACCTTTCTTTCATAGAAGGAGTAACCTTCGATTGGTCTGCCTTTACCACATTGGTCTTACCATAGATTGCTGTACCATTTGAAGTTACTACTGTACCTTCTGTACGAACTGTACCTGCAGCAAGAGCCTGAGGGTCTTTAGCATTTATCTCGTCATAATAGAACTTATTCTGTAAGAACTCTCCTGCACCTTTCTTATCAATAATTCTGCCCTTATCATCCATGAACCTTTCTACAAAGTATACTACTTCATTATAGGTAAAATCATGTACAATATCAGAAGCATTAGCAGTATTCTTTTTGTTCTTACCAAAATCAGTTTTAGCAGAATCCTTAGCATCATTACTTACAATATCCTGAGTACTAAGTTGGGTCTTAGATGTAGTCTGTCCATCCCTTGCATTATTCTTAACCAAGTCTAATGTACAGAGATAACCTTGACCTGCATCCATTGAATGTTGTACTGACTTGATATACCAAAAGCCTGACCACCTTTTTCCTACATTCTCTAAAGATATTATCTGAGAAGATTGTAATGAAGGTCTACCTACTACAGTCATTTGGCATACCAACTTTCTTTCGGATATCTTAAGACCTCCATTGGCATTAGCATTCATTGCCCAAGTAACCTTATCTGCTCCACCGTATCTACTAAAGAGATTATGATATAACTTATAGATTGGTACTAAGAATGGTACCTTCTTCATTCTTCGTATCTTAACTTTAGCTTTAACCTTTCGAGTCATAGTGGGTGTAGTAACCCCATCTCCAGAATACTCTACTTTATAGGTATCAGGGTATACAGTAATATATGGATTCTTTTCCATTGCAGATATACCTCTCTGAGATTGGTTATCTATCATTTGTTTTTCATAAGGATTACTTGAAAAAGTTCTGATATTCACCATGTGAGTTATAGTTCCACCTTCTGGGTCATATTCTCTTGGGTCTACCCATTCTTCTGCAAGGTATTCCATTTTATATTCTCCAGTAAATAGGTATCTTTCGTTTTCTAGTAATTGCCTAAGATTACTTTCTAACTCTTTACCATTCTTAGAGTTCTTCAAGATTTGCTGAATAACCCTTTTCTTATCGTTCGGTAAATTGTTTACAGCAGTATTAATTGCTTCTCGATATTGCTCAGTACTCAGATTATCTAAAGCCTCTTGTTTACCTGCATTGTAAGCAACATAGGGTTTCTGAGAACCATACTCTTTCATTGCAGAATTATACTTTTGAGCTTTAGCTCCATACCTTTGTTCAGCTTCCATCTCGGCAGCAATATTAGTAGTAGGATGACTACGATAATCTTCGTAAGGTACACTACCATAATTTACTACCATTGTATTATCTACTTGAGCTACAAATGGTTTGAGTAAAGTTACTTCCTCTTTCTCTTTTTCAGGTTCTGTGATATCTGTTGAACCTACAATTAAACCTTTATCTTCTGGGTCTAAGGCTTGAGTTAATTGAGCCTTTACCCTTTTGGTTACTTTCTGAGTAGCGAATGATACTCTAAGTACTTCTCCATTTTCTGATTGGTAAATATAATTGTATTCTGGTTCTTCTTGAAACTTACGGTTGTGTATGTATATTACACCATCCCGGGAATCAATATACCAAGGACCATTTGCATACCCTTTCATCTTTTGTTCTAATTGAACTAAGATGTTATTCCCTATTAACCCTAAGTCACTATCTATCAGAGACTTTAAATCACTTGGCATAGCTACTTGAGCTACTCCACTAAACCTGTTAGCGTAAAGTATCTTTCCAGTAGTATTTCGACTTTGTTCTGTCGGGACCTGTAGTGACTCGTAAACTTTATTACTTATTACTTGTTTAGCCATTACTGAAATATTTCTATGATTACGCCTATATCATTGTTACATCCATTATCCAAAAAGTTGGATAAACTGTATTCCGATAAATCTGAATGAGTGTAAGGTGGTTGGAATCTTAAATCTCCAACTGTATCTATACACTTAATCGTCACATGAGTGCCAGTGGAATCGAATACACAATCCAAATCTCTAACCTTAATACTGCGTACTGGGCTAGAGATAAATTGACCATCAGGGTATATGTATCCCCACTGAAGATAAATAATCGAGCTTTCCTGGAGGTCTTCGATATCTACCGTATCTGGGTCTCCAGTATCAAATGTAATGGTAGCTAAGTTCTCTTTCTCCTCATCATATTTGTAGCTCCAATTACTTATATAAGCGCCAAGAGGTATGCCAGTAATGGGATTCATTATAGGCATACCTCCAGAATTGAACAGAGCCATATAAGGTGTTGCTGTTCCATTATAAAGTATTGGTTGGTTAGGTTTTCTAATTTCAGCCATACATTGGTATTCTTAAAATTTGATAAGGTTCTAATTCTTGAAAAGGGTTCAAGATATTATTAGCTTCGGCAATCAGATACCACTTACCAGAGTCACCATAGTAACGATAGGCAATATTCTGTATAGTTTCTCCATCCAATACAGTATGTTGTTTATCGTTATCAGTGTAAGGAACGTTTGGAGGAGTTACCTCTAATGAATAATCTCCCTCATCATACTTAAGAGCAATGGCTCCATCATAGGGACTTGCTCCTGTTAGGTATTGATTTAAGTCTATCATATCTGTATTCCTTTTGTATTCTTTAAATCTTCTTCAGTTACAATATCTTGATAAGATAAGTTATAAGCACTTACCCTTTTGAAGATTAATTCCTGAGTTGCAGCTGCAGGCAATAACTTTAAATCCTCGATTGTACTTGACTTACCTGCTACTCTGGTCCTTGAGGCATTCCTAAAGTTATTCAGAGTATAAGTTGCAGATGTAAGAATGTATTGATGATTATCAAATATACCAGAACTGCCCCATTCGATTTTTAGAATCGGAGGACTTGCCTGATAAGCGTTTGCCTTAGTCCACATTTCCAATAGTCGGCATTTAGTAATTACCTCTTTTGGATTATCAGGGTCATTACAGAACCAAGATACATTGAATTGAATTATATCCTCACTACCCGTAAAGTGATACATAGGAGTATTACGTCCCATAGATTTAATCGTTGCCCAAGTAGTTTCTCCTCGAAAATCAATTGAAGGTGGTCTATTCTGAAGAGTGATATATTGATATGGGCTAGCAGTAAGATTATAAATCACTACTTGATTCATACTTCTTACCTCAGGCATTACTAAGAAAAGTTCTTTATTCTTTGTAACACTCTGACCTTTAGCTGGGTCCATTTCTTCATATCCGAATGGAACTCCACCTTCTACTTGATGTTTTAATTCCATTCGATATTGATTCTGAATCCTTTGGTTTAACTTAGGATTCTTTGAACTAGCTCTTGGTCCAAAGGGGTTATTAGGGTCATATACCTTCCCTTTATCTGCAGTATCTTTAGGCAATGTAGAAGTTGCTCTATTGAGATAAATTCTTGCTCTCCAAAGCTTATTCAGAGGACCAGTAAGAACTCCTGCAGAATCTCTGGTGAGGTCATTGTATTTTTCAACAACCCCACCTGCTATTTGATTTAATATTCTTGCCATGATTGTTTAGTTTAATCCTAAAGATATACCAGTAAAATCCTGTTGACCACCAGGAGCAAAGTCTCCAGCTTCGTTTCCATCTACTGATATATTAATTCTTGAATCCTTGAATCCATCTCTGATTGCACCTCTAACTGCATCAATAAATGCTTGTTGGTTTCTGTCTTGAATAGAAGCTTTGGTTTCTTCTGAGTTTAATGCAGCAGTGTTATTATCCACAGAATTTGTAAGACCACCGATTACTTCGATTAATGCAGGAATAGCTATAGAAGCTAGTAGTCCCCAAGGCCCACCTAAGAATCCTAAAAGTCTACCACCAAGTAATCTAGCACCAAACCCCATAGCACCTTTCTTAGCAATCTGTTGGCCTGCAGTTTTAGTTACATTAGAACCTATTGCTGCTCCAACCCCTGCTCCTGCAAGAGTACTCATTGAAGTAAATCTTCCTCTTGCATCTCTTGCTACTACAGTACCTTTCTTGGTTTTACCTATAGCACCTCCCATGGGCAATGCAAAGAATTTACCTGGAGCCATTTGCATAGCAGTCATCCTCATCATCATTGCAGAGATATTTCTCATATGACCTTCAAGGATAGTAGCTTGAACATTAGTTCTTACCATACCTTCTGCCATACCATTAGTCTCGGTAGTAGCTAAAGCTTGGAAAGTACCAATCATTTTGATTGTACCCTGAATAAATTTGAAGCCTTGATATAAAGTACCTACTACTGCTCCAGTTGCAACTACCTTTACCAAGAACTTACCTGCCCAAGTTTCTTGTATACTGTTAATAATCTTTAGGATACCAGAACCCAATTTAAGTACTGGGCTAAAGACTTCAGCAAGTGTAGAACCTGCAGTTACAATAAAGTTCTCCCAGTTTGATTTAAACTGTTCGATAATACCAGCAGGAGTTTGTAATCTTTCTTGAGTTAAGTTTTCTACTGTACCGTTTGCACCTGCAACCTTATCCATAAGTTCTGTAAGCTTATTAGCTCCAGTCCAGTAATCCTGAAGTAAAGCTGAGGCAGCTCTTGTACCACGAACTCCAAAGATATTGAATAAAGCAGAGGAGATATCTATTCCTCGTTTACCTCTAAGTTTATCTCCCAGGATAGATATAATCTTATCTAATCTCAAAAGATTGCCAGAGGCATCTACTAGAGAAGCTGGGTCTATACCTAAAGATTTTAGCATCTCACCACCCCCCTTTTTCTGCCCGGTTACAGAAAGGGTTAAATAACGCATCATATTTGCTAATGCAGTACCTGCTGATGAAGCTTGGATACCTTGATTACCAAGTACTCCAATGGCTGCAGCTGCATCACCCATACTGATTTTGGCATTTCTAAATTCTGCTCCTGAATATTGGAAAGATTGGGCAAGGTCTGTTAGAGAAATATTTGCAGAGGTTACTGCAGTTGCCAATTGGTCTACTACCTGAGTAGCATTCTGTGAAGATATATTAAAGGTCTGCATGATGTTAGTCATCAAGTCAGCAACTCCACCTTTCTGACCAAGAGGCATACTAAAGATAGAAGCTAGCTTAGCTGCAGGGCCAATCATTCTTTCGATTTGCTCTACATTGTTACCAGCCATTGCCAAGTACCTTTCGCCTGATGCAATATCTGCAGCAGTAAGAGGAGTTACCTCATTGACTTCTTTGGCTACTTGCATTAGCCTTGCCTGTTGAGCAGCATTAGCTCCAGACATTTTAGAAGCTAAGAATACTTGGTCGTATACTCCTGCAGAATATTGGTAGGCCCTTGCCATACCTCCAACCAATTCTTTTCCAAACTCAAAAGCATTAGAAGTTGACATTTGAATACCTCGATTCCAGGTATTCATATCGTTCATCATTGTTCTAAATGAGTTCGATATTCTGCCAGCCTCATTAGAGAATCGGTCTCTTAATACCATTGCAACACCGACCTCGACTAAGCTTCTTCTGTCTATCATTTTCTAGTTTTCTTTTTTAAGTTTTCATAATACTCATCGGCTATATCCTTAAATCTTTTCCTTTCTCGATACGGAAGACGCAAAAAGCTGAGATAGTCAATGGCTACCTCAGCTCTACATATATAAGTGAATGTACCTGGATGGTCTACGCTTCCGTCAGGTAGAAAAAAGTCGGTGAAAGCATTATAGGATATTTATCAATTCTTCCAGGTATACTTGGATGTTCTACATCGGTGTTACCATCGAAGACTGGGTCATATTCAAATATTGTTTTACGAATCTCTGCAATGTCTCTTACTGAAAATAAATGGAAGCTTTCTACCTTTTCCCATTTACCATCAATCTGAAGATGTAAGTTCCTTGCAATCAATGCTGCATTACGAGTTTGTTTTTCTATTGGTAAAGTAACCAACATTCTTTCTCCTGCACCAGTAAGCAAATCAAATTTAACTACCTTACCTGAAGATAGAGTTACTTCGTAATCGGTAAGCTTACCTTGTTCTGGATAATAAGGGATAGCGTTTGGTTTTTCGGCCAATTCCTTTTCTGTAGGAAATTCTCCATAGTTATCGAATAACATCTCGCTTAAGGATTGACCGTAAGTTTGTACTCCGCCTTCTTGGCCCCAATCATATTCAAATTCTACTTCATCACCAAGTGAGAAGATTCTTGATTGGAATAAGATACAGTATCTGTCATTCAAAGGGATACGGTCTGCATCCTCTACCGTTAATCTACGATTAGGAGTAAAGTCGGTATCAACTACAATTGCCTGAATGAACTTAGTAAGGTTCATAAGGTTTCTTACATCCATAGGATTAGATAAGATATCCTCATCTGCACCATTCTGTTCCCTGATTGAGAATTTATAACCTGATGGGGTTATAAACTCATGTGTTCTACAATTTAATTCCATGTTTAAATAAGTTATTTGGTTATACTTTAGTTCATAGTGTTCGCTGTAACAACAAGAAAGGGGTGAGCCCTTTCTAGGAATCCCACCCCTCCCACCTAAAAATCTTAGTGAAAATAGACTAAGCGTTTTTAATACTTATCTACAGTACCTACTGAGAATTCGATACTTTCGATAGTGTTTTCTGAAGCCATTCTGTCCAGGTCTAATCCTGTAGTCTTACATGGCCATACCTCTTCGAAGAGGTGGGTGTTAAGTACGGAAACTCCATCTTCAGCAAGTTCATTTACGATTACATTTTCCCAGTATTGGCTTGGTACCAAACCTCCACCAGCAATCATATCTTGGCATGAATAAAGCCAATCATGAAGCCATGTATCTGAACCTGCAGTAGTTGAAAGTTTACCTACTACTAAGTTACCTACAGTAACTCTACCGGCAGTTTTAACGTCCCGGTTAACGTCTCCATGAGCAACCTGGTCAATCTCTACATCTGGCAAAGTACAAGTTTGGAACAGATAAGCATTGATTGGGTGCTTAGGGAATGTGATACTCCAAAGGAATTTCTTTCTTGGATTCTTTACTTTTGCTCCCATGTTTTCTTAATTTTATTCGTTAACGTCCTGAACAGATACGGACTTGGATGCCTGGTCAATATAGATGCCCATAGTGATTTCTTGCATCGGAACGATATCCTTGAATTTCAGGATTGCTTTGTATTTACCTTGACGAACATCGGCTTCATTGTTAACCGATAAGTCATTGTACGAGTTAGCGTCTTGGTCACCCATCCAGGTGTATTCAGACATGGCATCTTCATCTACCAAGTTATCCAGCATTGGTTTAACTTCTAGATAAATCTTATTCCAAGTGTTCCAGATATTTGGTTCTTCCAAATACTTTTCTAGAATAGGTCTAAGATTCTTTTTGAGATACAGATTCAATCTTACAATTGCAAGGAATCTTTCTGAATCCTGTTTTACCTGAGAAGAAAAACAATGCCACAGCAAAGTTTGTTTACCTTGGTTAGGAACATCTTTGATACAGATTATATTTGCATAATTCTGTGCTAACTCATTGAGTTCCTTAGTTCTTGAAGGAGAACCATAATTTGGGCATACTGGACCATTACCATCATAGATAATGCCCCGATTCATACCAGCAAATGATTTCCAAGGTCCAAACTGAGAAGCAGAAGCATCCCCTAATCCTGCAATGGTACCAAGAACATCTGAATCTACCAAGTTACCTTCGGCATTATAGTATTTAATACCACCACCAAAGTAAGCAACATACTTACTGTTACCTACAGTACCAAGGCAAGTCTGAATCCAAGTGATGATTGATTTCAAGTCTCTTGGTTGGTCACCCTGAGTATAGTGAGTAGTATATTTTGGTACTTCAATGTAGTAGGTATATTCTTGCAGTTCTTTAACCATATCTACTGCAGCCTTGTGTACTTTAAGTACATCAGTGGATGCTTCAAGATGTTGGTCAATGTGTGAACAGAAGATTTGATATACATCTACATAATCCTTAACGAATTCCAGAGAAGCAATCCATTCGTCTGCCGTAGGAGTACTACCGGCACTACCAATTGTACCATTCAATTTTACTCCATCGGCAGTGATAGCAGCACCATTGAGTTTAATATCAATTGGGTTTCTTGTCCCATCTACATCATCAGTTAACCATTTGATGAAGTTGTTCCAAGATTTGATGTTCTCTGTCTTTTCAGTTAATACCGGAACGATATATTCTGAGTTCTTTGCAAATGCACTCAGAGCAAGGTAATCTACAGAAGTATCATTGTTATCATCTGCAGTTTTGTAGGTTACTACTGGACCTTGTTCAAGTACCTGGCCATTAGCACTAATTACTTGATAGTAAACCGTGTTAGCCTGTTTGTAAATATTCACAGAGAAAGTTTCAGCACTACCAACTGGGTCTCCATACCCTTTAGTTACCAAACCAAAGCCAACAGCAACTGAACCAGAAGTAAACTTGAAAAGAGTAGGAGCCGTGGGTTCCTCTGGAGTTGCAGATGCTACTACCGGAGAACCGTCTTCAGCAGCCTTAGGAGCAGATGCAGCTTTAGCTCTTATTGCAGCAGATACTACACCTTTGGTTGCACCCTTACCAAGTACACGAATAATACGAAGCTTAGAACCACCATTGAAAGCCTTTTCGATGTTTGATACAGAACCATCTGGTACTATCTCAGAACCAAAGACTCTTTGGAATTGAGAGAAAGATTGGATAAGTTCTGAGGGGTCATCATATGGACCTTTAGTAGTTCTAGCCAATACACATGAAACTCCTAACATAGGAGTAGTTTGAAGAACGTTATCGTTCTTAAACTCGAAATTTACAGATGGTGAATTAGGCATATTTATACTAATTAAGTTAATTACTCATTTATTTAATACCCTCTAGTATTGAGCTATTTTACGTTAAGGTTAAGTAAATCTGACTCTTGCTTTTCGGTTAGTCCCATCAATACGGATATATCCTGAATTGGTACAAGTTCACCTTCTTCAGCAAGTCTCTCAGGTAATATACCATCCTTACAAGTATACTGATATACCTTTTCAAGTAGACCATGATTCTCGTCAGGGTGGTCATAGTAATTACCTATTTCTATAAATAGGTTTCCGGTTGGTGCTACCTTACCATCTTCCCATTCTTCTAAGTTATTATAATAAGGTCTTACGTATCCACGAGAAGGTAATGCTTCATACATAATATTATGAAGCAACCTCATATCGGCTTGAGTATTAGATACCAGATGAATATCTAGAGTTATATCTTTTGTTTCGTAGGGAAATTCTGATGCTTGGTAATTCCCACCCTCTAGTTTATCACCAATGATATATTTGTTCACACCTATATCACCATTATAGAACCCTTGTAGTTCAATGGTAATTCTAGGGCATGTCTTTGCACCCTTAACCTGATTGTTACCTATACCGTATATGGGAATGAATTTAGGCATAGCATCCTTATCTGCCTGAAATCTTTTCTCGTTCTCCTGTGATAAGGGTAGGTAGTCTTCTGGGTTAAGAGTTAAACCTTTTTTAAGTGCCGTCTGTAATAGACAGATATAAAAGGTTCTTTCTACGATTTCTTCTGTATTTACCATGATATCAAACTAGTTGTAACATTAGTAAAGTATTGATTTGATAAGTACCACCATCATTAAATTGGCATTCCCAACTTGCAGAAAAAGCTTGAAAGTATATCCCAGCATTCTTCCTCATATGACTGGTTGCACTAAAACTTGCTTGATAATTATTAGCTATACTACCATAATCAGTAAACCAATAAGAAACAGCTATACCTCCATTATCGATTACTTTAGTTTCTCCAATAGAGGGTATTTTAAAAGGTAATACCTCTTCTGATACTTTAGTTCCCTCTATCAGTTTAGCTCTATATCCTGTAAAGGTAGCCCCAACTGAACCCTCCCAAGGATTTGTAATTTGGTCTTTGGGTACACTTAAAGTAGTACCTGCTGGGTCTATTCGGTAAGAATAAGTTACTTCTCCAGCGGCTTGAGTTACAGTTACAGTTTTAGTTAGACCACCAACTTGCTTGATAGTTAGAATTCCACTGATAGCTTGTTCAGTAGTATTCTTAGAAGTAATGGATACCTCTAGAGTCTTTTCTTCATTGTCCATAAATCTTAGTCCAGCAGTAAAGGGTGGTTCCTCTAAGAATTCTGCCGTAACCTCTACATTTTCCCAATCTCCTTGGGGTGTACCATTAATCATTCCCCTACGTTGAGAAGTGATTGCCAAAGTATCAGAGCCACCCTTACCCAATATGTTTATGGCTTCCTTATCTACTTCTAATTTGTATTCGTAGTTAAGGCTGCCTTTCTTTTGAATAAGATTTACAGTCTTAGGTACTCCATTAACTGTAATGGTAAGGATGGCTTTTTTATCTGCTTCTGTATCATTCACTTTTAACGGATGTACCATTACAAGTGCAGGACCAGTACCAGAGGTTTTATCTGCTTCAAAATCTGCCATTACTTTGTATATTTTCTAAGTTCTTTTCTTAATTGATTTCGTATCTCTTTCTCTAAAACTACGTTTCCACCGGCTGCCTCAAAAGCAGGTTTCCATAAAGGACGAGGTGGAAGATTACCATCTCTACTACCGTATTCCAACATGATAGCAATTTGATTAAGAGTTTTTCGAGAAGTTCTACCAGAGTATGTTATCTTCCTTAATCCTGGAGGAAGACCAACAAAGGTTCTGTCTTTCTGAGTTACCATAGTAACTGACCTTGCATATTGACCAGTAAGATTTAATAGGGTATGTGCTCCATACTTCTTAAGTGTAGCAGTAGCATGAGGAGGCCAAGAAACTTTGGAACCCGGTGGAGGTAGACCATTATTTAAACTACGTCTTACTATACGAAGAAGTTGATTACCAAACTTCCTAGTACCTAACTCATAACCGAGTTTCATAATACTGGGAGTTTTAGCAATCAACCTCTCAGCCTGACGTTGTTTAACGGGGTCTACATAAATCTGAATATCACATAGATTATTCGAGAGGTTTATGTTAACCTTTTTGCTTGGCATTGTTATTTTTATTTAATCCCAACTCACTGGCAATCTTCATAAGAATATCTTGTTGCATGGATAACTTCTCTGCTACCTCAGTTTTAAAAGCTTCAAATTCTTCTTGCTTATAAGCTGGAGCTGGTTGTTGTTGAGGAGTTAACATACCTTCAATGGTATGATATATGTTATCGCATTCAGTAACTATTGCCTCATATTTATCTCGGTTATTGAGAATATTTACGGCATTAGTTCTTTGGATATTTACTTCGTTTACGATATTGCGTAAGTCGGTAGTGTAATAAACATTATTATAAATACCCTCTGCTAAATCTGTGGGAAGGTATATAGTAACAGCAGATACAGAATCTTGAATAGAGATTTCTGTATTTGCGGCAAAGCTTCCATCTGGGCCAGTGGCTCTTGGTTTACTTTCACCAACTTTTAATACTTTAGCGGTATCAAAGATTGGATACCCAGAACGTCTGTCTCTCTCTAAGGTGTATATGGTATCACCTTTCTGCAATTTAGAAAAAATCAAATCTTCCATGTTCATCTTTTATTAATTAAGTTTAAACCAAATGATACTGCACCTGGATTCCTTTGCATAAAGTCTACCAGGTTTAAGAATTGATAGTATCCAAATTGGTCAATGAGTGACTGTGCTTTATTTGCTACTTCCTTTGCTATCTCTGCATTGGGAGCAGGCAATGTAAGTTGAATAGTAAAATCTTTTAGTTGATTTCCATTGGTTGGTTCTTTCTTAATCTCTTCACTTTCCATATCGTTTTATCTTTAGGTGGGTATAAACGAAAAAAGGAGTACACCTATGTAAGATGCACTCCTTCCTAATCTGGCTTACGTAATGACGACGGTTATTATTAAGCCGGGGTTGTGGATGTAGTCTTAAGAGCTGCAACTACTGACTGGATAATGTTCTGGTCTCTCTGAGCATCTACTACTCGGTTGAGACGGGCAATTTCCTGGTCTTTAGCAGTGTTCTCGATAAGACACGGCAGCAGCACCAAAGCCACCACCTACCAATGCACCACCGACTGCACCCCAACCGGAGCCCCAGCCTGAATTGCGTCCATTACAACAGCAACCATCATTACAACCGCGGTCAGCGACGATTACGCCCTCACCACCAGATTTAACTTCTACTCCCATAATTTTTGAGTTTTAAGTTGTTAAATATAAATTTAAAAATCAAATTTATTCGTATATGGCCATATACATTAATAATGCTATAGTATCGTATCTTTAAACTTTCTATAGACTCCTATGGATTCCCCCAGGCTATGTTAAGATATAGAGTTGGAAGATTTGAATCCTTAGGTGTTAAGGTAATATCGGCAATAGAATCTCCCCTGTAACCATTATAAGTTTGTTTTAAAGTTACTTGGATTTGTATTCCTCCACCGTATTCGCCAGACTTACTAAGGATACTTGGAGTTAATTGAAAATAACTTTCCATACCAACACCCATTACTATACCTAACTTATAATCTTGTTGAGAATAACCTACTGAAAGACCTGTATACTGGTTATTATCATAACTAATTTTTTTTACTTTTCTAATATTAGAAAGTCTAATTTTTAGAGGTTTACCATAAGTAGGTTTACCTACTGCATACATATCAATGCGGTCATTCTCTGCCGGTAAAGATATTCTAGCTCCTAAATATCCTCCGGGAGTATTCATACCACCACTACCAGTAGTATCTCCTCCATCTCTACTACTCCAACCAAATCCAATATTTACTATATCAGAAGCTCCATAAGAGTAGTAATTACCTAATTCACAATTTAGTTCAGTTGCCCCTGGGTCTTGGCTAACATAGGCATATAAAGCTTGATTATAGTTACCAGGCTGTTCAAACCTAACTTGCTGGTTTCTTGCAGAATCCCCTTCGTTATTGGTTAATGCTTTAAAAGCCCAATTATAGGAGTTATCTGAGTTCTGTCCATTATCAATAACCTGCAACCAATCTTCAGAAGGTGGTATGGACGTAGGCTTAATATATTTCTTAGCAAACTCTACGTTATTCCTTCGTAGACTTGCATAAGAAATAATATCCCTACTACCAGCACTACTACCATATATATCCCCTGCTAGAGTAATATTAGTAATGGTACTTCCTTCTTCTTTCCAACTGAATTCAAAAATTCTAGTATATGGTATGGGGTTTACTATTAGGGTAATAGTGGGTACTGTCCCTACCTCTTTACCATTAATTACAACTTTAGGGTTATATAAAGTTATGGTATGAGTACGATAGTATTCGGCTAAGTTCTGTACAGAATTAGTAATACCTATAAAAGCATTTTCAGAATCCGATTGTAGAGTAGCAGATACCTGACCACTGGGTGAAGCTATTGCCGAGTTATTTTCAGCTATGGTTCTAGAATCCCAAGAAGTAGGAGTACCTTCTACTCCATTGATAGAAGTATATTCTAGTATGTGTAAATCCATTCTTACAGAATTTTCCATACCAGTAGTACCCTCTAATACAACTTCAGTTGCATCCTCTTCTACTATACCATTACTATAGTTTGCAGTCCAAGATATTTCATACCTTGTAGAGATTGTAGCAGCATCTTGGGTAAATGCCCAACCATTTTCTACTTCAGCAGTACCATTATAAAACATTACACTACCAGACCGAGTTTGATTAGTAGTATTTTCTTTTACAGAAACCTCAAAATCATATTCATAATTGGTAGGATTACCACCAATTAAATCTACAGAAGCCCAATCGGTAACGGTAGAATCCAAATCGAAATCAGGTTGAACAGCAACTTTACTCGTTACTTTACCATTGATTAAGGTTTCCCTATAAGATTGAAGTGTAACAGTTATACTCTGAGCTAAAGCCGAAAACATTCCATCTGGAATTGGTTCTACATAATCTATATAATCTCTAGTAGTAATACTTGCAGCTAATTGATTAAGGTTCAAAGTAAGCTGTTTACCAGAACCTCCCTGTTGTAATACTACTGTACCTCTTCGTATACTAGCTTCAGTATTTTCATATACTGGTATAGTAACATCATAATCTGCTCCTGAACCAGTAGTATTTGATACCTTAGCAGATAAAGTACCAGTCCAATTAGGTTTACTTATTACTGAAGTTTCTACCAAACCATAGGAAGACTCTTCTACACCATTCACAACTTTATGTCTTCTAGATTTAATTACTGCCCTAGGAGTTGCTCCTGCAGCAGCTACAGGGGGAAAGTCCGTAGTTACTCCAAAGTAATAATTATAACTAACACTAGCACCTGCCTGAGTAGTTGCCATATCTACTTCCTTACTACCATAGGTTAAAGTAAGACTTGCTCTACGAGAAGATTCAGAAGTATTTTCAGACAGAGTAATTCCTATATTATAACCATCTCCAGAAGCTTTGGTAATTTCTACATGGGTAATGTATGAAGATTTGGATTTTAGAGTTGGTGTAACATTATGCCAAGTAGAATCCTTACCATTAATTACATCATAATATCCCGACTTAACCAAACCAAAAATACTTCCTCCTACAGCAGGTGAATCACCAAAATTATCTACTACCTCTAATACATCTCGAGTAGATATTGTACCAGCCGCCTGATTACAAGTGATACGAATCACTTTATTAGAACCATTCTGTTCGTATGATACTTGGCCACTTCTTGTAGAAGTAGTTTGGTTCTCTTGCATACTAATACTTGTTCCTAGTACAGTTCCAATATGTTCAGTACTTGTTGCATGTATATAACTTACATTTTCTCTAGAACCCTCTACCAAAGAACCATTAATATACTTTTCACGATAACTAGTAATAGTAATAGACTTAGCAGTACCCAAAGCATCAAAACTTAAAGTAGTTGGAGAAGCAGTAAATGTGTATTCCCATTCTACCAAATATGCACTTTGAGTTACCGTAACTTCTTTATAGACGGTATCCATAGTTGCCCTTACTACTACACTTCTTTGATTTGCAGTTGTGTTTTCTGCAACAGTCAAAGTAGTACCTGATAAACTGAATCCGGTTACTGCAGTAGGTATACTTAACGTTGGAGTACCAGTAGCATCGGATGCTGCATTAGTTGCACCTGAAGACCAATGGTTAGTTCTACTTGCCCTTGCACTTGCAGAGATTTGTGATGTACCACCTTGTTCGGTAAAGGTACTTGGGTTTGCAGAAATGGAAACTACCCATGTACCTTGACTTGTATTGGTAATCTTATTCTCTGCCTGATATATATCGATTGAGACACTACCAGATTTACCATTAAGAGTAACGGTTAATGTACGGCTTCCCAACTTAGTTATTGCCTTTGCAGTTGTACCAAGATTAGAACCTGAGATATTTTCGGACCATACTACTGAAGCTCCAGAACTTATAGTACCACCATCATTGGTTTTACCATTCCATCCCCAAAGTTGAGAATAAGTATAAGTAGGTGTAGCTGCAGTTCCTCCCGATGCAGGGATATCTGCAATGTTTCCCAGATATACTGTTGGTGTACCATAGGTTTTTACACCTGCTGCTTGGGTAAACGTTACTGTTACCTTTTTTCCTGATCCCTTCTGAGTACTGGTAAATGCTTGAGAACGAGAGTTTTCTGATTTATTCTCTAAAGCAGTATAGTGATTCTCATCATTCATGAATATCCATGATGGCAAAGCAGGAGATGAAAAATCTACATATACGGGAGTACCCACAGGTTTACCATTTATATACCTTTGCTTAGATGAAGTATACCCTGCTATTTCAGGAGTTGCAGAACCTCCTAAAGCCGAATAATTTAAATTAGGATTCTGAACTGAAAAGGTATACTCCCAAGTTTCAACTCCTACACCCTGAGTAAATTGAACTGTTATCTGTTTACCTGACTCATTCTGAGTAAAGGTTAAACTTGCAGAACGTTGATTTAGAGTTGTATTTTCTGAAGCTTTATAACCTTCATCATAAACAATCCAGTCCGGATAAGCAGATTGGGTATAACCCACAGAAATAGTATCTCCGATAGCTACTCCATCTATCTGTTTTTGTTTAGTAGTACCTAAACCAAACCACCGAGGAGTAGGATACCCTCCCAAAGCTGGGAAGTTTAAAACTGTGTCTACTACAGTAAAAGCATATCTATAGGTTACCTTATGAATATCAGAAAGTTGTACGGTTTCATTGTTTCCATAGGAACTAGCATTGGATATTTCCAAGCCAACGTAATTTTCTCCCGTTCCTGTAGGAGAGAGTGCCAACAATTCAGCCTTGGTAGGGCATTCATTTGAATCCTTACCAAGGCCTACTTTAGTTTTGACAGCACTCCATGTTGCTATCTCACCCATATTAATCTAAGTTTGTGAACAAAAGTTTTTCTCTTAATTCATCAATCTCGGCTTTCAGAAGTTTGATACCTTCGATTGCCAATACTGACATCTTAGAATAATCTACCTCTTTAACCAAGATATAGGTTTCTCCATCCTTTTCTACCTTTTCAAAGGCTTCGGGATTAGGAACTGTTTCAGGTTTAACCGTATTCTCAGAGACTAATTCTGGGAAATGTTTTTCGATTGTCTGAGCAATTGTACCTATATCATGATTACCTCGAATCATAAATGAATCCGTTGGAATAGAGCAGATTTCATCAAGAGTATGTTCCAAAGGTTTAATGAAAGTCTTAAGTCTTTCGTCAGATTCTTTCCATAAACCAGAAGGAGCAGATACCTTCTTAAAGATAATCTCAGCAGTAGTACCCATTCCCAATTGGTCTCTTGTTACTCCATGAGGATTACTCTTATTCTGGATGTGAGTAGTAAGATTGGTTTGAGCGTTGGTACCTGCAGCCTTGGCATCTGCAATAGCCGTAGCTTGAGCAGTAGATACTGGTTTATCTGCATCTGATGTATTGTTAACATTACCCAATCCCACTTGAGCTTTAGTTACTCCATGAGGGTTAGATTTATTACCAATATGGGAATCTACTTTGGCATTTACAGTAGTATCTGCTTGAGCTCTTGTTGCAGCTTCATCTGAAATTAATCCTTCTATTCGGGTAACCTCACCTTTTCGGTCATTGACTTCCTTAGTGATATTATTCTGAAGAGTAGTATCAGCACCTCTTAATTCTTCAGCAACCAATTCAACTGCAGCTTCAAGGTCAGTCCTTACTTGAGTATCTGCAGCTTTTCTATCAGATACCTCTTTATTGATAACAGTAGTAAGCTCAGTTTTAGCCGCAGCTATTGCAGTATTCCTATCTACTACTTCTTGAGCAATATCATCAGCCAGCTCCCCTTGCAAAGCCTTAATAGCAGCTTCCCTTGCAGTAGTCTCATCGGATATCTGTTTCGGTAAAGTAGTATCCAACTTAACTTTATCAGCAGCAGTCATAACACCGGCTTTAGCAGAAGTAGCAGCAGGGATGTCTAAACCTTGAATACCTGTACCATCGGCCTTTTCATATCGGATTGTAGCTTTAGAAGTATCAGTAACAATATTGGTTAATCGTATAGGATTAAAGGCTTTAAGAGTATTAAGATTATCCGTAGTGGTTTTACCTTTTGCTCCATCATAGGCAGTACCAGTAATCTCTCCAATTAC
>OJQF01000018.1_pt1 | contig 94250 bp, 87 predicted proteins | sample 1598681 | NCBI WGS metagenome assembly OJQF01 (sample SAMN03922506, study PRJEB24848) | human gut metagenome | isolation source: stool sample | host: Homo sapiens | place: Germany | collected 2011-11 | reverse complement strand
TCATCTTCACCATCATCTTCACTTTCATCTTCACTTTCATATTCAATACCATCATTACTATTATATTTATTTATTTATTTATTATTATCATCATTACTATTATATTTATTTATTATTACCATCATTACTATTATATTATATTATATTTATTTATTATTACCTTATTCACTATTATATTTATGCACTTTATTATTACCTTATTCACTATTATCTTCAACATCATTTTCGCCATATTCATCACTTTAATTTTCCTCTTTTTAATTATTATTACTTTCTCCTAGAACTTGACGGGGGTGTCCAAGTCCAATTTAATGACCCACCCCTCCTACTCACTAGCCTCATCAAAACATTAATATACACTATTTTCACTCTAATTATTACCATTACTATCATTTTCACTATCACTCTCATTATAACTTTTCATTTCATTTTCATTATCATTACCTTTATTACCTTCATCTTCATTATTTCCATTATCTTCGCCATCATCTTTATAATTATCATCATTTTTATCATCGCATTTAACTCAGTCTTCGCTAATATCTATAACTTCAGTTGCATACAAATCTTTATTCGCAATAACAATACCTTTATCAGTATCATTTTTAAATAAAACAAACTTATCAACTATAAGTCTATCTTTATCATCAAAAGTTTTTATTAATTTAGCTTCACTAATAATATTAATAAGTTTGTTAACATCACCTCTAAATATGTAAATAGGATTAACAACATAAATATTTTGTAAATTAGTTCTTTTAATAATATTTTCATCTTCAAGATAAGAAATAGCGTTATAATAATCTCTACGATTAGGTTTAACTAAACCATAACCTTTAATTAAATCATGAGAAATATAAATAACATTACTATTAAATTTAATATTTTCAGCAATATAACCAATAAAAGAAATAATAACAGCATATCTATTCTTTCTTATTATATCCCAAACTCTCATACCAATAGTAACAAAATTACGTTTAATGCCAACTTCTTTACTAAGATGATAACCATTATCAAATTCAGCAACTATACCAGTTCTGGTACTTTTATTATAACTAAAAGGATTAGCAACAACAAGTCTTTGTTTTTCAAATTCTTCTAAGCAATCAGCATTATAACAAACATCATTAACAAGTTTATTATAAACTTTAGTAGGTTTAAAATCTTCTTTAAAAGTCATAACAATAATATTATTAAGTTTAACATAAAAAAAATATATTACTCTAAGAAATTAGCGAAATGTGTTCCACCCATGGAACAAATATAGCAAATAAATAGCGAAATGTGTTCCATGGATGGAACAAGTTATGTATTGTAACTTATTGATAATCAAGTAATTATAAAGTAGCAATAGTATCTATATAGATATTAATATTAATATAATCAGCATTAATAGATTCACTGTGACCCGCTCCGAGCTTCGCTCTCCGCTCAACTCCCCGTGGAGGATGAATACAATCAGTATCAATCACATCAAGTTAATCAATACTATCATTATTATCATTATCTCTATTAATATCATTAATACTAATATGATTAAGTCTAACTCATCTCCATCCTCCACGGGGAGTATGACTTGCATATTTATAATCATATAATCCTCTACGGTATTAAATGTTAAAATTAGTTTTTCTCTTGGTAGATTCATTTAAACTATTACATTTGCTGAAAACAATTAAGTTATGGGAAAAAATAAAAGTGAAACTAAGCCTAAATACACTAGAGAATTTCATAGTGGAGATAGGAATAAAAAAGAAATTAAGATTCAAAGTAAACTTAAACTTGGAAGTACAGGTCTTGATTGTATTATTAAAACTAGATAAATTAGTATTATGATTAAAGTTGAAAGTAAATTTAAAGATTTTGGTATTAATATACCTACTGAATTAAGTGAAATAACAAGTGAAGCACTTGAAGCTGTTCTTAGTAATGTAGTAGTTGCTAAACATTATTGTATTGTAGCTCTTTGCCAAAATGAAAGTTTATTTGGTGTTATTAATAATAAAGTATCTACTGTTGAGGTTATACCAATTATTGCTAAGATTAGTAAAGAAGATGCTGAACTTATTGGTATGAACAAAATGGATAAGATTATAATTGACCGTTCTACTCTTGAACGTGGTTATCATCTTTATCTTAAACATAATGTTCTTAGTCCTCAATTTATTAATAAGTTTATTACTAATGATACTGAATTAACTCGTTCTATTACTGTTGGTACTTTTGGACAAAAACAAGGATATAATAAAGGACAGAAAGTTTGGTTCTTAGAATTTAAAGTTATTGCTATTAATGATTTAAAAGCTGCTATTAATTCTGAATCTGGTAATTCTAATCCTTTTATTTATTCTACTAAAGATTAATTAGCTGCCATATTAAATTCTAAATATCGAACTCCTTTTAGAACTACTCATAGTATAACTTAAATTATAGGTACTTGTGTTCTTGTTTATAGTAGTAAACTAAAAGGAGTTCTTAAACTTTCAACTATGGGTTTTAAAACTAATTCTAATTTTAATATAGCTAATACTAGTTCACACGAAGAATTTGATGATAATTATATTCTTATCTATAAAGATATGAATAATATTCTAGATGATATTGGTTTACAAGGAGATGAAAGAATACTTTGTAAATCTATTATTGAGAATCTTGAAAAAGAAGCTAGTATTAATATACGAAAAGATAAATGTGTTGCTATTCCTCATATTGGTACTATTCAAAAGAATTGGTATCGTTCCAAACTTATTAGTCATTATAAAGATTTTAAAGAAGCTAGAAAAACTATGACTAGAGAAGAGTATAAAGAATATACTGCGAAAGTTATGGAAGAAGAAAAGCAAAAACATTATGAAGAAGAAGAAAAGATTACTAATGAACGTAAGTTTAAAAAGAAACTTCTTCCTAAATGGATTAAACTAAGTAAAAAACATGGTATTGCTTATGCTAATCTTTGGGTATATGCTATGAGTAAACTTGAAATTATTGAATTTGATGAAGAAGTAGAAGAAATATATGAACGGTTTGGAATTGGATTGGATGCTGACCATAGATGAAACTGGTATGCCAAAAGCTCCTACACTTAAACAACTTCTTGATAGAGATGTTAGTCTTCTTTATACTAGAGATAAATCTCCCAATAAAGATATGTATATTAAAGAAGTTGGTGTTATTTATTATCTTGGCGACCCTAAAGGTCCTTGTTTACAAGAAGGTCTTAGTGAAAAAGAAGCTCTTAAAAAGGCTATTGAAAACTTTGATTTACCTAAGAATTATCAACCTGATATTCTTGTTTGGAAATTAATTAAAAGATATTATAATCAAAAAGCTGGAGCTGGTATGGAAGCTGTTCTTAACATTAAACGTGGTATTCATAATGTTGCTTTAGCTGCTAACAAACTAAATGAGCTATTAAATGATAAGTTATCTGATGGTGCAAGTCTTGAAGATGTTCCTACTGTTATTGGATATATGAAACAGATTAATGACTTAGCTAATCAATTTCCAAATACGATTAAAGCTCTTAATATTGCTGAGGAAAATCTTCTATATGAACAAGAGAATACTGTTGGTAGAGGAGGTACAGAAGTTATTTCTAGTATGATTGAAGAATAAGCTAATGCTGACTCACTCCATCCTCTACGGGGAGTCTAGCGTAGGCACGTAGTGCCGAAGCGGGTCCAAACTAGTGTTGAACTTAATGGTATTAATAATATGGAACTTAGAGATAAAAGATATAATGATATTAGACTTATTTTTCATGAAGAAGAACATAAATATAATGATAGTCTAGGTAATGATTATATTTCAACTACTACTATCCTTCATAATTATGCTCCAAAGTTCGATAAGAACTATTGGTTGAGAAAGAAGTCTAAAGAACTAGGAATAAGTGAGAAGAAACTAGAAGAACAATGGTCAACTATTACTAAAGAAGCATGTGAACGTGGAACTAATACTCATAACGGTCTTGAAGATGGAATTAAAGGCGCATCTATGTTTCAACAAGCTATTAATTATCTTGATAAAAGAGAAAATGGTGTAATGGTTACTATTGCTGATATTCCTAATTTTGGTGCTAGTTATAAACTTCTTAATCTTAATGATTTTATTGAAATTACAGGTAATAGATATCCTCTTATATATGATGCTTTTAAAATGTACACTGAAAAAGGCTATAAGATTTATAGTGAAATTGGTATGTTTCTTATAGATTGGTTAATCAGTGGTACTATTGATATTCTTCTTGTTAATGAGGATACTAATTGTGCTGTTGTAGGAGATTGGAAAACTAATCGTGGTGGATTAAAATTTAGTAGTGGTTATTATAAAAAAGATAAGACAGTTAAACCTGCACAACAAACTAATAATTGGGTTGAGAAAGATGAACGACTTTTAGCTCCTCTTAATCATCTTCCTAATTGTAATGGTGCTATATATAATTTACAACTTAGTATGTATGCTTTTGCTGTTGAATATATACTTGGTTTAACTATTAAAGGTATTTGGTTATGTCATATTGATAGTGATTTTGAACTTAATGAATATGGTATGCCAAAAAGATTTTCTGACGGTCTTTATCATATTAAAGAAAATCCTGTTGAAACTACTAAGTTCTTTACAATGAATTATTTACGTGATGATATTAGTAAAGTTCTTAAAGATAGAGAATTACAGATTAAAGCTACTGGTGTTCAAACTCAATTTAAACTTGCTATATGAAACTAAATAGAGATAATTTAGTTGGAGTAATTATTGGATTTATAGTTTTAGTTATATTTGCTATTTGTTTATCTAGTGGATGTGCTAAACGTATTACTCCTGTTCCTGAAATTAGATATGTGCCTGTTACTGATTCTACTGCTGTTAATGAATTAGTTCTTACTAAAGAGTTACTTCGTAGAACTCAAGATTCTCTTAATTCTTATAAGTCTGATACTACTATTAGTGCTGATTATTTTATTGCTAAATATAAGCTTGAACGTATCAGATATTATAATGATATTGCTAGTAAAGGAAATAATATTAAATTTCTTAGAGGTTGGATTAATAGAGTTCTTAATGAATAATAAGCTATGTATATAATTAAACATGAAGGTAATATTAGATTAGTTGCTAACTGTCGTAAAAATAATAGAGAAATTAGTTTTATAAATTATAAAGTACAAATTAAAGTTCTATTATTTTGGGCTACTATTAAAAGTTTTAATGAAGATGATTATGCCGATGCTTGTGATTGTTTTCGTTATTGTACTAATCCTTATAAATATTAAATTATGGCTAACTTTGGAGATGCTTTTAAAAAACTTTCTATTAAAGAAGGTGGATATGTAAATGATAAAGATGATGCTGGTGGAGAAACTTATAGAGGTATAAGTCGTAAGTATAATCCTACTTGGCAAGGTTGGAATATGATTGACCAATATAAGAAACATTATACTGTTGGTAGTAAAGAATTTAAGTCTAAACTTGATAATGATATTCAACTTCAAAAACTTGTTTGGTCTAAATATAAAATTGGTTATTGGGATGTATTTGAACTTGATGATTTTAATAGTCAAAGAGTTGCAGAACAATTATTCGATACAAATGTAAATTGTGGTCAAACTGCTACTATTAAGATGGCTCAAAGAGTTTTAGGTCTTAAAGAAACAGGTAGATGGACGCTTGATTTACTTAACAAACTTATTGAAATAAAAGATTAACTTAATACTGTATAGAATCATGAAGAAGATATTAATAGCAATATTAGTAATAGTGATTATTAATTTATGTGCAACTTTATATTTATCAATAAGTCGTTTTAGTGTAGAAGCCAATTCATATAACAGAAGTGACACTGCTATTAATCGTACTCGGATTGATTCTATACAGTTAGTTATAATTGAAAGAGAAAGTGTAGTTTATAAACTTAAAGAACATGAAAAAGATATTGATGATAAAGTTATTAGTCTTAGTGATAGTGCTTCTTGGGAGTTATTCAAGAAGTTGGTGTCAGAGTGAGATTAATAATGTAGTGCATCCTCCACGGGGGGTCAACACTACTGACACAGTTGTTTCTGTTCCTATTAGTATGATTAAAGTTGCTAATGCTAAAATTATTAAAAGTAAACTTTATAAAGATATAATTGAAGAACAAGATAGTATTATTAGTCTTCAAAAACTTAAATATAATACTATTAATAATGAGATTAAAATTCTTCAATATAATCTTGATAATACTAATAAAGTTAATGATAATTTAAATAAATCTATTGAACGTATTAAACGTAATAATAGATATTTGGTAGGCGGTGGTGCTGTATGCGCTATCGCTTTTGTTGTTTGTTTACTTGTTAAATAAAATATTATGGCTGATGGTAAATATCCATTTTTAGAATATATTGAAGAACCTGATAAAGAGAAAAATTATAAAAAAGCTAGTGATTGTGGATGGTATGACCCTCATAATAATTTTCTAATTGGAGATAGTGGTGGCTTTCTTTTAAATATTAGACCTGGTAAGTTTATTAATACTGAATTATTTAATGAACCTGCTAGAACATATCAAGCCACAGGTAAATATACTCAATTTAAAGTTGATAGTATTCCTCATAGACAATTTAGACGTAGAGAATGTGATAGAAGACGTAATGGATTTAGTGCTCCTTGTTGGCAAAATCCAGATGGAAGTATTGAAGATATTTGGATAACAGGTGCTCATTATAATTTTCTTAATTATACTCGAATGGAGCGTACAGATGAATCGTCTGTTATTATTACTAATCATGGAGCTACTGCTAAAAAGATTTATAGTTTTCCTAGTTTTATTGATGCTCAGTTTTGGACTTTTCAAATTATAGAATTTTGTAGGCGTAATGGTTTACATCTTATTATTGATAAAACTAGACGTGGAGGTTTTTCTTATATTATGGCTTCTGATAGTTCTAACGAAGTTAATCTATCTAAACATAAAGTTATTATTCATGTTGCAGCCGATAATAAATATTTAACTAAACAAGGAGGTTTAAGTGATTTTGCTGTTAATAACTTAAAGTTCTATGAAGAAAAAACTCCATTTAAAAGAGGTATATTTAGTCTAACCGCTGATAGTTTTAAACTTGGTTATCGTATGAAAAACGGAGTTGAAGCTGATGATAGTTGGTCTAGTTCTCTTTTAAGTGTTAGTGCTAATAATAATCCAGACTGTGCTATTGGTAAAGATGCTGTTACTATTAAAGTTGAAGAGTTATCTACAATGCAGAACTTTGATGACTTTATGAATGTAACTGAACCTACAATGACTGTTGGTACTCGTACTACTGGTACTCTTATGGCTTGGGGAACTGCTACTGCTGCTAATATGCAAATATTTGAACAAAACTTTTATAATCCTAGAGCATTTAACTTTATGCCATTTGAAAATGTTTGGGATAATGACGCTCGTAATGAAATTTGTGGATTTTTTAAATCTTATGCTTGGGGACTTGAAGGTGAAATAGACGGAGTTAAAGGATTTGATGAAGATGGAAATAGTAATTTAAGAATAGGTCTTAAACTTGCTGCACGAGAAAGAATTAAAAAGAAAGAAACTGCTAAAACTTTTTCAGAATATCTTAATTATCTTGGTCAACGTGCTTTATTTCCTGCTGAATCATTTAGTAGTGCTAGTGAAAATATATTTAGTAGTGAAGCTCTAAATAAGTTTGAAGATAAACTTAGAGTAGATAATAGTTATAAATTTTATACTGACGGAGAATTATTTGAAGATGGTCTTAAGAAAATTTATTTTAAATCTAATGCTCGTATAAAAATTGAAAATTCTGATGCTAAAATTTATGATTATATTCAAGGTGTTCCTAGACGCGGTAATGAAGATCCTCATGGTTGTATAAGAGTTTGGTTTGCTCCTGAATATGAAGAAACTTATATTGATGATAGACTTGTAAGAGCTATTCTTCCTGGAACTTATGTTGCAGTTTATGACCCTGTTGGTATTGATAAAGATAAGAAAGAAATTACTGATAGACATTCTCATAATAGTATGTTTGTTGTTGAAATGCCTAGAGAACGTAATGGATTTAAACCTAAATTATGTGCTGCATATTACGGACGTACTGAAAGACTTGAAGAAGCTGATGAAAAGTTTTATAGATTATGTAAATGGTATAATTGTATTGGTACTGGTTTAGTAGAAATAAATCGTGGTGAAACTGTTTCTAATTTTCGTAAATGGAAAGCTACTAAATATTTAGGTCATGAACCTTTATTTGTTTGGGATGCTGCTGTTAAAGAAAAAGTTAGTACTAGTTATGGTTATAGTATTGATAGTGGGGCTAAGAAACTAGATGGTCTTCGTCTACTTAAAGAGTTCTTATATGAAGTTATTGGTAAGAATGAATTTGGAGAAGATATTTATGTTTTTGAAAGATTTCTTGATTATCAAACAATTCTTGAACTTAAAAAGTTTAATGCAGATGGTAACTTTGACCGTATATCTAGTCTTATACTTTTAGGTATATATTGGAAGTCAATAGATATTAAAGGTAAGAGAGAACTTGCTAATCGTAAAAAAGTTACTGAAAATAATGATAAAACAGATATTTTTAATAGAAATTGGTTTTGAAATTAAATAAGTAAATATATGTATAATTTTGGTAGAGTTGATTTTCCTAATCAACATGTTAGCTATACTGAAAAACAAAAAGTTGAATGGTATGCTAAATGCTGTGATTATGTTATAGAAGCTGGTATTGCTTGTAAAGCAGATTTTGATGTAGAAGAAAAATTTAATATTCTTCTTGGTAATATTCCAAGAATATATTATAAGAAAACTCTTAATCCTTATAATGAGCAAGATGAAAATCTTACTCGTTTTCCTGCTACTATGCGTAATTACGATATGATGAAAGGCATTATTCGTAGATATATTGGTGAATATATTAAGAATCCACATGATTTTATTGTTGGTGCTAATAATCCTGAAGTTGTATTTGCTAGAGATGCAGAACTTGGTAGACAAATTATGTTACTTGCTGAACAAGCTGTAGCTAAAAGAATACAAGAAAGTTATATACAGTTTGTTAATGAAGGTAATAATCCTGAGGAATTTAATGCTGAACAAGCTATAGATATTGAGGCTTTTATTAAAGAATTTAATGAAAACTTTATTGATGATATAAGTGCACAAGGTCAAGATTTAATTAATGTTATTGATGACCTTACTGATGCATTTACTATATATGCTAGAGCTTATTTTGAATTTGTTACTTTTGGAGCTTGTTATACTTATAGAGATGTTGTAGGAAGTCAATTAATTAAACGAGTTGTTAGTGTTAGAGATGCTTTTCCAGTTCATAATGATAGTATGTTTGCTGAGGATTATGATATGTTTGCTGAGCGTCGTATGCTTACTAGACAACAAATTATAGATGAGTTTTATGAATATCTTTCTGAAAAGGAACGAGAAGCACTTGATACTTATTATCAATATAGCACTACTAGTTCTAGCGATAAAGCTCTTCTAAATTGGGATAAATATATGCACTACTTTGGTGATGTATGTGCTAAATTTAATAAAGACGATTTACAACATATTAAGAATACTAATATAATGGCTCGTGATGCAAATAACGGTCTATTTGAAGTATGGCATGCTGTTTGGAGAGGTGAAATAAAAGAAGGAATACTTACTTATAATGATGGAGCATTTGTTACAACAAGAATTGTTGATGAAACTTATCAGCTTAACCCTGCTGGTGGTGATATTAGTATTGAATGGGTGTGGCGACCTCAAGTTTATGAAAGCGTTAGGATTGGTTCTCGTGCTACAAGCATATATCCTTATAAGGCTCGTCCTATTGCTTATAATAGAAATGGCAAACTTCCTTATAATGGTATTGCAGAACTTCTTCCAGGTTTTGGAAGATTTAGTATTGTAGATACAGTTCTTCCTTATCAAGTATTTCGTAATATAGTTGCTTATCATAGAGAAATGGCAATTGCTAAAAATAAGATGAATGTACTTATGATTGCTAAATCTCTTCTTGGTAAGAAACCTGCTGATACCATATATCGTATGGCAGCTGATGGAGTTCTTTACATTGATGATGAAGATGATTCTAGTATTGTTAAAGCACAAAATGTTCGATATCTTGAAAGTCGTATGAATAATTATATTACTGAACTTGGACAACTTATTCAAGAGATTGAACAGACTGCTAAGATGGAATGCGATATGACTCCTCAACGTTATGGAGAGATTGCTAATAGTGCTGGTAAAGGAGTAACAGATGAAGCTGTTATTCGTGGAAGTATGGGTTCTGTTATTATCGAATTTATATTTGATAAAATGAGAGAACGAGATTATCAAGCTGAAATGGATTATACTAAACTTGCTTGGATTGATGGTCTTAATACTTCTTATAAAACTAAAGATGGTGATATTAGATATTTAAATCTTGATGTTAATAATCATATTTTTGCTAATTATATTGTTACTTGTAAAACTTCTGTTAAAGAACGTGAGAAACTTGAACAATATAAACAATTTGCATTTAGTGCTGCTCAAAACGGTAATATGGATATGGCTAATGCTGCTATACGTGGAGATAATGTTGCTCAAATTAGTAAACTTATTGATAAATATCAAAATATTCAAAGAGAGCATGAGCTCGATATTGAACGTGTTTCTCAACAAACAGAACAACTTCGTCAACAATTTGAACTTGCTAAAATTGATAGAAAAGCTGAACAAGATAGAGAAACTATTAGAATTGAAAAGTATCTTGATGGACAAATAGAAGCTATGAAAGCTAACGCTAATATCATGAGTTTTGATAATGGTCTTAGTGAATCTGAAAAGAATCAAGCCGAAGAACGTATGGAAAATGCTAGACTTAATATTGAACGTACTAAACTTGGATTAGATGCTCAAAAGACTGCTGTTGAAGCTAGTCTTAAAGAAAAAGAATTAGCTGTAAAAGTCAAAGAAAGTAATGATAAAGTAAAGATTGCAAAGACGAATAAAAATCGTTATGATGTTAAAAGTAAATAGTTGACTGTAATTCTAAATTTTGTTCATAATAGGGCTGGACTTGCTTGTGAAAGTAGGTTCAGCCCATTTTCTTTTTTATTTACATCATATAAACGATTTCCGGCTCATTCTAAGCATTTTATCTATTCCGTGATAGATTAATCATCTCAATAAAATTTGATTATTGTAGGGCTTGTCTGAAAGCGACAGCAGTATTTATTAGACCTAAATAGGTACGATTAGCAATAGTAAATTACATTAGAAATTATCTTAATGGTGAACACATTTTAACAATATAAGTAAAATTCATATTATTAATAAGATTTATATTTGTGATATAGTAATTAATTAAAAACAAAGAATTATGCCTAGTTTTGATAGTTTTGGTTTTAACGGTGAAACATCTAATGTTGATGTAAAACCTACTGACGACGTTACTGACCTTGATACAGGTAAAACAGGACAGTTAGATGCTAATGGTAATGCTGTTGATGATATTACCGGAAATGGTAATGGAGATGGCAATAATGGTGATGCTAATAAAGATAAACAAACTTCATCCTCTACGGGGGGTCAAACCAAGGATACTAAAAATCCTGATGATGCTACTGCTAATGAGCATGATTTAGAAGAAGGTACTATTATTGAAGATGGAGATAATAAATATACTGTTGATAAAGACGGTAATCTTATTGACGATAAAGGTAATATCTTTAAAGCTAAAAATGAAGTTGCTGCTTATCTTAAAGAATTTGAAGTAGAAGATACTAGTAATGAAGATAAAATTGATGTTAAATTAATTCAAGAACTTGTAGGTGTTTCTGTTACTTCAGAAGATGGCAAACCAGTTACTTTTGATAATACTCCTCAAGGAGTTGCAAGTTATGTTCAATCCGTTCTTGATTTAAAACGTGATGAATTTGCTAAAGCTGGAGTTAATAAATTATTTGAAGATTATCCTGTTGTTAGTGATTTTCTTAATTATTATGTTGCAAATGGTAATTCATTTGAAGGCTTTGGTGAACTTAGAGATAGAAGCGGTATTGAAGTCGATGAAAATAATGTGAGCCAACAAGAAGCTATTGTTCGTGAAGCGTTTAAGGAATTTAATCGTCGTGGTAATGTTGATAAGTATATTCAATATTTGAAAGATAGTAATGAACTTTTCAATGTTGCTAAAGAAGAACTTGAAGCTCTTCAGAAAGCTGATAACGATGTACGTGAAGCTAATGCTAAAGAGGCTTTACGAGTTAAAGCAGAAGAAGAAAAACAACTTGTAGAATTTTGGAATGGTGTTAAAGAATGTATTGATAAACGACAAATTGCCGGTTATCGTATTCCTGAAACTGTTATTATTGAACGTAATGGAAAACAAATTTCTACAACTCCAGAAGATTTCTTTAATTATGTTTATCAAGTTGATGATAAAGGACTTTCTCGTTATGAAAATGATTTAATGAAGTTATCTCCTGCTGAAAGACGCGATGAAGAACTGCTTAAAGCTTGGCTTAAATATACAGGTAAAGGTTATGATAGTTTGATAGAAATGGCTGTTTCTGATAAAGAAGCTAAAAAGTTGAAACTTACTGCAAGTCAACGTAAATCTACAAGAGGAGCTATTAAAATAACTAAACCTGATAGTAAAAATGACGTTTTAAAAGATGAACGTTTTGGTTATTAATTTAATAGTAAATTTGTAGATGAAAACATTACGTGTTATTGGACAAACTCGTTATGAAGATAGAGGTTATTCTAATGAAGAATCAATTGCTTATCTTCAATTACAGAAGCCGGAAGAAATTAATAGTTTTCTGACTTATAATTATGGTATGGATAGCGACCGTTTTCCTTTAAGTTTTATTACTGAAGGGCAAGGTAGCCGAGGTATTAAAGATATTGCTACTGTACAGTGGACTTGGAAGACTATGGGTCGTATGAAGTTTACTGACTTTGTAACTTATTTTAATACTGCTGTTACTAAACCTGGTCTTAATGGTTCTGAATTTGAAGTTCATTTCTCTACTCACTGGTTTATTGAACAACATGGTCTTACTGCTCCTGATGGTATTACTCAAGTTCGTATTCAGAAAGATTTAGGAGAATCTGCTTATGGTTATGGTTATCTTTTGAAACTTACTTCTCCTAATCCTGATGCTTATGTTGACCCTCAATGGTTGACTAAAGGTATGTATTGGGCTATGAGTGCTCCTACTGTTTCTGAATCTTATTCTAAAGGTAACAGAAGTAATACTATGGGTCCTGCTGGTATGACTTCTCAACTTGAGTTTTATCGTTACTCTAAAGAAATAGCTGGTAATCTTGCTAATGTTATTACTCAATATCAATTCCAAAATGATAATGGCGGTACTTCTAATCTTTGGATTAACGAAGAAATGCGCCAGTTCAACTTGCACATGAGAGTAATGAACGAAGAGCGGTTGTGGAAAGCTGAATATAATCGTTTACCTGATGGTACAATTCCTTTGAAAGACCATGATAATGGTAAACCTATTTATCGTACTGCTGGTATGTTAGAAATTTGTCGTGAATCTAACTATGATACTTATGGTGAAGTTCTAACACTTAATAAACTTGAACGTACAATTGGTGATGTTCTTGACCGTGATACTCAAGATGGTGATAAGAAAGTTGTTCTTATGGGTGGTAAAGGATTTATTCGTGACTTTGAAATGGCTATTAGAACTGATGCTAAAGAAAACGGATTTATCACTCCTCTTGGTGAAAAGATGATTCAAGATAATGGAGAAGGTCTTTCTTATGGACGTTACTTTAATAAGTATAAAACTCCAGATGGTTATATCATTACAGTTGTACATAATGCTTATTTCGATAAAGGTACTGATGCTGAAGCTGCTAAGCAAAATGGTATGATTCATCCTACTACTGGTTTGCCTATTACTTCTCATCAAGCTGCTTTAATTGATATGAGTAATTATAAAGGTAATCAGAATGTTCGTATTGTACGTCAAAAAGGACAGGCTTATAAAGCTAAAGTTATTGAAGGTATGACCGATATTCCTGCTTGCTGGGGATTGCCTAATACTAATCATGCAGCTACCGAAATTGATATGGCTCGTTATGAAGTTAAAGGTTCTATTGGTTTGCAAGTAGATAATACTACTAAGATGTTCTTGTTAAAATGTGTATTATAATCATTTAAAAGAAACTATTTAAGATATGGATTTTAATAAAGTAGGCGAAGCTAATAAAGCAGGAGAAAATGCTCCTGCTGCTTCTAATGAAAATACAGTTAAACAGGTTATACCCCCCGTAGAGGATGGAGATGATAATAGACCTAACAATACAGTAGGATTTAGAGATGAAAGTCTTGATGAACCTTATACTGAAAAACGAACTATTACTATTAATTTAGTTACTAATTATTCATTATATCGTAGAGCTAATGATAAAACATTACCTAAACGAATGGATAAAATTGGTAGTTGTGTTCGTAGTTCTCGTACTCTTTCTTCTAATAAAGGCGAGATTGAATCTTATTTTCCTGCTTTGATTGGTCTTGCTCCTAATAACGAAAACTTTATTTCAAGGGTTAAGGCTTATCTTAATAACATTAGTGTTGCTGTTGATGAATTAGGTAAGACTTTTGATATTTCTTTCTTTTGGAATCGTAAACGAGATTATCTTCGTTTTAGAGCTGAAGAAGAAGCTATTGAAACTGCCTATTTAAATAGTGACCGTAAAGGAGTTAAAGAACTTCGAGAAGCTCTTGAGTCTAAGATTACTAAACTTAATCTTCTTGAAAGTGAAAAATATAAATATGGTTATCCTGTTGTTCTTGATGATTATCTAATTTATCGCCATTGTTTATTGTATAAAGATGTAGCTAAAGATATTGCTCTTATTAATTCTGACCCATCTATTAGATTCTATTTTAAAGATGACCAAAGAGAAGCTGAGCGTCTTGCTAAACATCGTCAGGAAATTAATGCTGCTAAGAGTAACTACGTTAAACTTCTCACGAATAGTGATTTGTTTGATGCTGTATTTATTCAATACTGTGTTGCTAACAATATTAATATTCCTAATGGCATGTCTATGGATATAGTTGATAAGCAATCGCATCTTGATAAATTTAGTACAAACGAACCTGTTAAGTTTAATAAACTTTGTAATGATAAAGATATTACTATTAAGTCTTTAATTGAGGTTCTTGTTTCTCGTGGAGAATTTATCAGAGCAATTCATAATCAGAATATTACTACTCCTGATGGTGAATTTATCGGTGCTAATGTTAAGGAAGCTGTTGTATGGTTTAAGAATCCTGCTAATAGTGCTCTTGTTAGTGCTTATAAAAACAAACTTAAAAACATTTGATTATGAACATTGGGGAGATGCACGTGACGTTCAGAGAACTAGCACAGCAGATGGGTATGCAGACCGTCCGTGCTATTCTCATGGAAGATATAGATATTTGTCTTAATACTGCTATAATTGAGAAAGCTAGAAATGTGATAGTAGAAAACGTTGGACCAGTTCCTTATAATGATAAGGTTGCTCGACAAAATGCTTCTATTAGTCCTGTAAATGCTCTTAGAACTTTATATACAGCGGGTACTGTTAACGGCGGACAAATTACAGGTAATGGAACAGAAGTTGACCCTTATAAAATTACTATTCCTAGCGACGGTATTATGCTATATACAGGCTTTCAAGTTAGTTATAATAATAAGACAATTTATGATTGCAGAATTATTGAGGCTGAAGATTTAGGTCAGACGCTAAGAGATTTTTGTAATCGTGCTGCGAAAGATGCTCCGATAGTTACTGTATTTGGAGATGAATCTGCTATTGAAGCTAATATATACACTGGACGTAATAATACAGTTAAACCTGAATTAGTTAAATATCTTTATATTAAGGAACCTGCTAAAGTTCTATTTGATGAAGATAATGAAAGTAATTGGGTTAATTGTGATTTACCTCCATATTTACATAGTGAAATAGTTATGCGTGCAGTACAGATTTATCTTGCCAGTATTGGTGCTACTTCTAGTGGAGCTGATAAACAAAGTTAAACTTTAAATTAAATTAGTTATGCGACAGTTTTTGTTAGCGGGCAATGTCGCTTATGGAGCAAGTTTACCTCTTGCTGCTGGAGCGGTTGCTTTTACTTATCTTGCTAATGGCACGGAAACAATTGACGCTAACGGTACTAAGATTACTGACAAATTTTACATTAATCTTGGTCGTGAAGCAAATGGTCCTGTAGTTCTTCCTGCTTATAAGAAACATCTTACTTTTGTTAAAGGTGTTTATCAGGTTGCTACTACTTTCTCTGCTAATCTTACTATTGGCGATGTTAATGCTTATTCTGATTATTCTATAATGATTGTGAAGAAAGGATTAAAGTTCAATGAACGTAATCGCTGGACAGCTACTATTCATACAGGTCTTAATCCTACTGCAAATGATGTAGCGCAGAAATTAGCTAATCAGATTAATAACAATACTATTGGTCATGGTATTAAAGCAACAGTTACTGATGCTAAAATTACTTTAACTGCTGAGTCTAAAGGTATTGATTATAAAATTCTTGGAGCTGATGAATTAGTTGGTATTAGTGTTACAGTTACAACTACTGGTTTTCCTGCATATGGAGATGCGGCTTATATTACTGATTTGGCTAATAAAGCTGCTGCCGATGCTGGTATCGAATATACTTATCGAGATACTTATACTGAACTGTATCCTACATATCCGCTTAATCCTTTGAAACAACCTGATAGTGCAGATGCTGGATATACTATCTTTACTCTTCGTTTTGCTGTTCCACGTGAAATGAAAACTAGAGATGAAGTTGTTCATCAGATTGTACAAATAGCATTCCCAACTGGAGCTACTGCTATTGCAACTGTTGAAACTATCCTTAAAGCTATTGCCACTGAAGAAAAAGCATAACCTGTTACCCGACTTGATTAGGTAAATATTTAGGTAATATTAATCAAATAGGGGCTATTGGTATTGGCATTACTGTTAATACTGATAGTCCCTATTTTTATTTTATAAAGATGGAATTAATACAAAATGCTTTTGAACAAGGTCTTGTTCCAGGTATTGTTATTGTAATTTATCTTATAATTAATAAGATAATTGATAATAACAAAAGAAATCCTTTAGATGATATTGCTAAACTTCTTAATATAGTTACTAGAGATATTATAGATAAAGATAGAGAGAAATCTAAAACTGTCATATCTATTGCTATAAATAATGCGGCATCAGAATGTACAAAATTTGTTGCTTCAACTATTATTACTAATAATGTCGATAGTAATCGTGACCAAATAGAATATAATGCTAGACACTTAGTTAATAGTGTTTATTACGATACTTATTCTAAACTTAATATGTATCGTGGAGATGAAGATTATCTTAGTCATTATATGAAAGAAGAATGGAAAGAAGATATTTATGGTGATATTATAAATATTGTCTATAATAAAAATCTTGATTCTAATCAACGTATATTAGCATTTAATAAACGTATTGATATTAGAGTTAATGATTATACTGCTTATATTATTAATAAGGCATTTAAATAAGATGATATTATGATAGGTGGTTATATTAATAATCCAAAACAGCTATCTAAAGAGATGCAATTGCGTATTGCAGCTATGGCTGAAAAACAAGCGAGAATAGCAGAATTAGGCTTTCCATTGGACGAAAAAAATTGGTGCAAGTTAACACAAGGACAAATTTTAATTCAAGCTCTAGAAGCCTTAGAATTGCTTTCTGACGAAGAACAAAAATCAATTATTAATTCATATAATAACTTGATGGTAGAATGAGTGAACAAATAGATGATAATTATGTTAATGGTGTCTATGTAAAAGCTAGTGGAACTGAACAAGTTGAGATTACTCCTCAATATGTTTATATGACAGTTCCAAGTAAATTTGTTTGTACTTATCACAAACTATTAGTTCTTATGGCACAATATGGAGTTGATATGCTTAATGATTGTTCTGCTACTTGTAAAGGTAATAATAAAAATATTGTTACTTGTTGGAATATGTTTCAATCTGCTATGGCAGCATATCAACTTGGTCAAGATAAACTTGCTGAAACTCTTCTTAAATATATTAAAGGTCAACTTAATATTATTTATGAAGGTAGTGAACAAGTTCAGTATAGTGGTTCTATTACGCTTCCTGTTGATGAAGAAGGTAAAATTCATGCAATAGTTAGTTGTGGAGATGCTCCTAAATTTTATGTTGACCCTGAAACTGGTAAACTTTGGGAGAAGAAAGAAGAAGGCAAAGAATATAATGAAACTTATAGTCTTAGTGATGTTGATTATGATAATGAATAATGTGAATGTGTTCCATCCTCTACGGGGGGTCTACACTATGAATTTAGTAAACCTAGAGAACGTATGAAAACAATAGAAGAAGAACTTGGTAAAGTTAGTCTTACTTGTAATGGTCAATGGAATGATAGACCTTATGAAAGACTATGTATAGTTCATGACGGTTTCTATGCTAGCTATATATCTCGTAAAGCTGTTCCTGCTGGTATTCCTTTATCTAATGAAGAGTATTGGCAACCTATTGCTAAACTTCGAGAAGATTTAGTTATTGATTATGAAACTTTCAAGAAAGAAATACTAGAACTTATTGCTGTTGTTCAAAGAGGTCTTAAAGCTGCTAGAATTGTAGTATCTACAATGGAAGATAGAGATGCTCTTACTTGGGAACAGATTGGAGTAGGTTGTGAAGTTTATGTTATTGAAACTAAAAAGAGTTATATTCTTGATGAAATAACTCCTGTTAATAATGCTAAGAAATGGCATCTTGAGGCTGATTCTGAAATTGGTTCTAAATTTGTAGAATCTTTTAGTGGTATGTTTCCAAGAGCAATTGCAGAACGTGCTGTTGCTGATGAATTTGGTATTAATATACAAGATAATTATCTTCGTCGTAACGTAGTAGTTAATTATATGGCACAAGTACTTAAACAGTATTTTGAAGATAATGCTGTTCAAATACTTGAAGGTCAGATTACTCCTGATATGCTTAGTGAATCTGTTAAACAAATGTTTACTGCTTCTCAAATTACTAATGCTGCTGATGAAGAAGATTTAACCGTTGTTGATAATCTACTTAAATTTGCAGATAAAGACTATAATGTAAATGATTATAGCGGAAAGGCTCGTAAATATCTTCGTAAGAATATGATTAGCGGTGTTAATACTCTTACTCAAGATATGATTAACGAGCCTAATACTATTTATATACTTCAATATGATTATTGTTTAGCTGGACAAACTATTGAACTTCCAGATGATAGTATAATTCTTTGGAGAGGTGGTAGATTATATGATGGAGCTGTTAAACTAAATAAATGTAGACTTCTTAGTAATTATCGTCAGGAAGATATGTTTGATAAAGAAACTATATCTTTAGATGGTGATTGGGCTAAAGGTCAAATACTTTATCATCCTCTTGATTTAGGCGAAGATAATAAACAAGTTGAAATTACAGGTTGGGGTGGTTCTTATACCAATGATTTTTATTGGTTTTGGGATGGAGAAAAATGGGTAAGTATGGGTTTTGATTTATCTGTTTATCTTACTCGTGCTGAATTTGAAGCTTTCTTAGAGAAGTTAAGAGAAGAAATGGAAAAGTTCTATGCTTGGCTTCTTGAAGAACTTAGAAAGATTAATAAACATCTTGAACTTCATGACCAACAGATAAGTAATCTTCAACAAGAAGTTTCTAATATTAATACTAGAATAGATAATCTTATTACTGAATATAACGCTAAATTTACTGATATTTATAATAAGATTGGAGATTTAAATAGTAGTATAGAAGGTAGTATTAATAATCTAGAACAATATATTAATAATAAGATTGAAGAGATTCTTAATAAGATAGACCAAAGTGGTAGTAACATAAGTAATGAGTATAAACAATATTTTGAAGATAATTATGTTTCTATGTTTAAGAACATGATTAAAGCTGGTACTAATATTACTTTTGTTGAAAACTCTGATGGTACTATTACTATTAATGCTACAGGTGGTGGTTCTGGCGGCGGTGGATTAACCGAACAAGAAGTAAGAGATATTGTTAATTCTATGCTTAATAATTATTATACTAAGTCTGAAATTAATGATATTATTGCTGGTATTGAAGGCGGTGGAGGAAGTGGTGGAGATGGCACTCATAATGTTATGTCTACTACTCAACTCGGTGAAGCTAGAACAGGTAAATATCTTACTATGAGTAAGTTTGCTGATAGTGAAACTAAACCTAGCAGACTTGATGTTGATTTTAATACTCTTTATACAGATATTAAAAATAAATTAGTAAATGATGGATTTGGCTCAGGCGGTAGTGGAGGAGGAACAACAGGTGGAGTAACTGCTACTCAAATACAAACTTGGATTGCTGCTGTTATGCCTATTGGTTCTATTATGCTTTGGGATACTACTACACCTCCAACAGGTTGGGAAATATATACTGCTGCTCAAGGACGATTTGTTATGGGTCATATAGGTGGTGGTATTAATATTTATAATAATCCTAAACAAAATACTCTTAATTGGAGTACTGTTCTTAAAAATGTAGGTGATACTTATGACCCTGCTACTCCTGGTTTAAATATTGGAGCTTACGGTTTTTATATTGGTGGTACTGATTTACCATTACATCAACATGCAATTGCCGCTAGTTCTGGTAAATGTGGTGATGGTAATCATCATGTTGTAGTTCCTAGTAACTGGCGAGCAAATGATCATGGTAGATCTTTGGATCAAGATTGTAGAAATACTTATCCTTATGGTACTACTAAAACTAATTATTGGGATTTAAATATTAATAGAAATACCAATTGGTATATGACTGGACCTAATATTAGTAGAAATGGTGAAATGGTGTGGACACAAATTAGTACAGATAATTGGACAGGAAATTATCTTGCTATTAATAAACTATTACCTACTGTTGCTTTACATTATATTAAACGTGTTTCTAATCCTTGGTAATTATGTTAGAAGAGAATGTTTTTGTTGGTACTAATTGCCAATCTTTTGATCCTAGTAAAGTTCAATGTGATAAAGAAGGCAATATGCCGATTCATATACTAGATAAGTATTGTGAAGAAACTGATACTAGATATAATATTTATCCTTTGACTGTTATTCAAGCTATTTTTGATGGTGTAACTGGAACAAGATTAGATAGAATACTTGCCGCTTGTAATAGTATTTATTTAACTTGGGAAGGTACTTTTGCCGATACTGTTAATAAACTTGATAAAATTTATCGTCGTAAAGGATATATTATAACATATCGTGATAAAACTAATGTTAATTGGACTCAACGATATAATAGTGATGATATTAGTGATGAAGCTTGGACTAATCCTGACAATTGGGAAGGATGGTCTTTTGATACTGTTATTAAAGATTTGTCTAAAGCTCTTGAAGAAATATTTACTAATATAGGTAATTATAAAGATTTTCTTGATGTTATTACTAGTTTTATTAACGAGTTTGTTATAAATGTATTTAACAATCTTAATAATTATCCTGAACTAGTTAATATTATTAAGAATAGTACAGTTGAAAGTTTACCTATTATTGTTAAAGACATATTCAATAATATTAATGATTATCCTGAACTTAAGAATATATTTAATGAATATGTTAAACAATGGACTGAAACCATCTTTAATAATATTTCTTCTTATCCTGCTCTTAGTCAATTTATTACTAATGCTATTAATTCTCATGTAGAAACTACTATTAATAATATATTTAACAATATTGATAATTATCCTAACATTAAGAATCTTATTATTAATAATACTATTAACAAAGTAGTTGATATATTTAAGAATATAGGTCAATATCCAGAATTACAAGAAACTATTCAGAATAATGTTAATGAACGAGTAGATTATATATTTAATAATATTAATAATTATCCTGAACTTATTGGTATCCTTTCTGATTTAGTTTGTAATTGTGTTAGGAATATATTTGCTAATATTAATAATTATCCAGCTCTTGTTACTTGTATTAATAATGCTGTAAATAGTAGAGTTGATTATATTTTCAATAATATTGATAGATTTCCTATTCTTAAGAATCTTATTGAAACTAAAGTAGAAGCTAGAGTTACTTATATATTTGAACATATTAATAACTTTACTGAATTACTTAATGTTATTAAAGGTAATATAGAAAATATCTTTGATAATATTGATAATCATCCTAACCTTAAAGTTGTTATTGAGAATAAGGTTGAATCTACAGTTGAACATATCCTTAGTAATATAGATAATTATCCTATTATTAAAGAGAAAATTATTCAATTCTGTAATGAAGCTATTGAAGCTAAACGTGGTGTAGCAAATGGTATTGCTAGTCTTGATGGAGATGGTAAAGTTCCAGCAAGTCAATTACCAAGTTATGTTGATGATGTTCTTGAAGGATATTTTATTGATGATACTCATTTTGCTGAAAAATATGTTGAAGATGCTCCTGTATATTATACTCCTGAAAAAGGTAAAATTTATGTTGATATAAGTGAAAGTACTGATTATAGCGGTAAGACTTATCGTTGGTCTGGAACTAAATATTCAGTTATATCTGAAACTTTAGCTTTAGGTGAAGTTACAGGTACTGCTTATGATGGCGGTAAAGGTAAGAAAACTACTGATATCGTTAATAGTTTACCTAAATATATTCCTAGTACACAAATTAAATTATTTAGGTCATCTAATGGAAATATCGTAATTGGTTCACATCATTGTGAATTTGATAATACAACAAATGTTTATAAAAGTAAACCTTTTAATGATGGTGTAATATTTCCTATTGTTAGTAAAACTGAATCTGGAGTTATGTCTGCTGCTGATAAAGTTAAACTTGATGAAACTTTACCTAATCAAATTACTGAACTTAGTAATAATGTTTATACTAAAGAAGAAATTAATAATAAGTTTGATAATGTACCAACAGTAGAAAATACTTATACTAAAGCAGAAGTTGATAAAGCTATTGCTGATGCTATTAAAGCTTTAATTCCTGCTGGTTATGAACTTGTTATTAAAAAGAAAACAACTTAATATTAATCATGGTGGTACTGAATAAGTGCCACCATTTAAAGTTTATAAAGTTATGCAAGATATTAATCAACAATTATATGAAAATAAAAGTACACCTGAAGGATTTATTCCTGTTTATGGTGTAGTTATAACTGTTCCTACTGGAATATATACTAATGGACAAAAAGAATTTACTTGTGATAAAACTTTTGATGAAGTAAAAGAAATATTATTAAAAGGTGGAAGTATTATTGCTATTGATAATAACAATAGTAGAATTAATTTTGATAGAATTGTTATAGACAATAATGATATTAGTGCCACAATTACTTATTTTGCTAATGGTGGAATTAATAAAATTGATTTAAGTTGGGATAAAGGTATAGCTAGAGTTGGTGGTGAAGAAACAAAAAGTATTAATACTTTTGTAGCTATAGGTAGTCTTTCTCTTGTTAATAATTATAATATTGGAGCTATAATTACTAAAATACTTAATAGTGCTACTAAAGGAGAAGTATTAACTGCTATAAATTCTATATTTACTAATTTTAATGGATTTACTTCTGCCATTAATAAACCTAATTCTATATTTTATGATAATAATGGAAAATATAGTGTTAGAGTTAGTGGTAGTGTAATTGTAATAGTATGGGATGCAGATACATATATAGGACATGTTACTATTGATAACACAGGAGCTTATACTTATAATACTATTCAAATAGTTGACCAAACTCTTTATAGATTAAGTAATCTTACTATTGAACCAATAGTTAATCCTAAGATATGGGTTGGTACTGCTGCTCAATATGCAGCTATTGCTCAAAAAGATAATAATACTACTTATATAGTTAAATCAGAAGCTTAATTTATGGCTATATATCAAGGAGATATTGGAATACAGGATATTAAACTTGGTAGCATATATGTATTTGAGATATATCAAGGTAATAAACTTGTTTATCCAGAGAATACTGAAGTTACTATTACTTTTAAATTGAATGTTTCCGGAACTGTTACTATTAATGGTTATACTCCTGTTATAAGTGAAAATAATACTAAATTTGTATTTACTATTCCTGTTAAAACTTATTATACTGCTAATATTACTGCTGAACATTATAAATCTCAAATTATTAGTGGTAATAGTGGTTATTTACCTATAACTCATAATGTAGAATTAGAATGGGAACAAAAATTTATTTCTTATACTGTTACTTTTCCTACTGATGGAGTTAAAGTTTTATTTGATGGAATAGAAAAAGGAGTTATAACTAATGGTAAGTTAGTTGTTCAAATAGATGATACAGTAGCTAAAGATAGTTATACAGTTACATTTAGTGGTAGTAAAGCAAGTACATATAATACTAGTGGATTAAAAGTAGTAGATAGTAGTATAGCTGCAACTGGTGGTAGTTATGATTTAAAACTTTCTACTAGTTCTGTTAAGACTGCTTATACACGAACTGACTATGCATCCTCCACGGGGAGTATAACCAAGGGTTCTACTTATGCTGGAACTTGGATTGAAACTGTTGTTAATCTTACTGCTAGTTTTACTAGTTCTACTACTTTAGGTAGTATAAGTAATAATATATTAACTATACCTAATAATGAATCTACTAATGCTAAAAATGGTACTTTAACTGTTGTATTTACTTTAGAAAATAGTCAAACTAAAAAAGTTAGTGCTGCTTTAAATCAAGCTGCTGGTGCTAAAGTTTATACTAATTGGGTACTAGATTTACAAACTGATGGAACTAGTGTTGAAGCTAAAGGCGGTACTAGAACAGTTACAGCTAATATTGCTCGTAGAACTTATAAATGGAATAACACTGGTACTGTTTATAGTGAAACTGCTACTCCTACTCTTAGTATTAGTGGTAGTGCTAGTCTTAGTGGAAATCAAATAAAATTTACATCAAACGAAAGCGTTTCAGCCCGTTCAGCGACACTTACAGCTAGTTATGTAGGATTGTCCAAAACGGTTACGATAACGCAGCAGGCAGGCGCAAAAGTGTATTCAGCGTGGTCTGCTTGGGCTGTTTCTATCTCGGCAAGCACGCAAACGATAGCTGCAAGTGGTGGTTCATCTACGATAACTACTAATGCTAGTCATTCTCGTACTTGGACTTGGAATGGAGTTGGTACTACACATACTGATACTGAAACTGCTACACCTACACTTAGTGGTAGTGCTAACGGGTTTACTTTAAGCGGTAAAACTGTTACTGCTAGTAACAATACTACAACAAATAGTCGTAGTATAACTATTACTGCTACTAGCAATAGTGTTTCTAAATCTATTACTATAACACAATCTGCTGGTGCTAAAGTTTATGGTAATTGGTCTAGTTGGACTGTTAATATTAGTGCTGATAAAACTAGTATTGGAGCAACAGGTGGAACAGCTACTATATCAACTAGTGCTAGTAGAACTAGAAGTTATACATGGAATGGTGTTGCCGGTTCTGGTGGTACAGAAACTGGAAATGGAAGTCCTACATTAAGTAAAGTTAGTGGTACAGGTAATTGGACTAGTCCTAAAGTTACTTATGGAAATAATACTAGTACAAGTGGTAAATCAACTGTTATTCGTGCTACTATTGATTCAACTACTAAAGATATTACTATTAGTCAATCTGCTGGAGCTAAACAATATAGTGCTTGGTCTACATGGACAGTTAATATTTCTAATAGTGGAAATGTTGCTGCTAGTGGAGGTAGTTCAAATATAACTACTTCTGCAAGTAGAACAAGAACTTGGACATGGAATGGAGTTAATGGAAGTGGTGGAACTGAAACAGGAACTGGAACTCCTACTCTTAGTAAAATTAGTGGTGCTGGTTCTTTTGCTAGTAATAAAGTAACTTATGATAATAATACTTCTACAAGTGCTAGAAGTACAGTTATTAGAGCTACAATGGATTCTGTAACTAAAGATACTACTGTAACTCAAAATGCTGGTTCTAAAACTTATAGTAGTTGGGGAGCATGGTCTATTAGTTTAAGTGCTAATGTAACAACTATTGCTGCTGCTGGTGGAAATGCTACATTATCTACTTCTGCTACTAGAAGTCGTACTTGGCAATGGAATGGTACTGGAACTACTTATACAGAACAAGTTAGTGGAACTCCTACATTAAGTAAAGTTAGTGGAGCTGCATCTTTAAGTGGTAAAACTGTTAGTTATGGTAATAATACTTCTACTAGTTCTCGTAGTTCTGTATTTAGAGCAACAATAGATAGTACAACCAAAGATATTACTATTAGTCAATCTGCTGGAGCTAAACAATATAGTGCTTGGTCTACATGGACAGTTAATATTTCTAATAGTGGAAATGTTGCTGCTAGTGGAGGTAGTTCAAATATAACTACTTCTGCAAGTAGAACAAGAACTTGGACATGGAATGGAGTTAATGGAAGTGGTGGAACTGAAACAGGAACTGGAACTCCTACTCTTAGTAAAATTAGTGGTGCTGGTTCTTTTGCTAGTAATAAAGTAACTTATGATAATAATACTTCTACAAGTGCTAGAAGTACAGTTATTAGAGCTACAATGGATTCTGTAACTAAAGATACTACTGTAACTCAAAATGCTGGTTCTAAAACTTATAGTAGTTGGGGAGCATGGTCTATTAGTTTAAGTGCTAATGTAACAACTATTGCTGCTGCTGGTGGAAATGCTACATTATCTACTTCTGCTACTAGAAGTCGTACTTGGCAATGGAATGGTACTGGAACTACTTATACAGAACAAGTTAGTGGAACTCCTACATTAAGTAAAGTTAGTGGAGCTGCATCTTTAAGTGGTAAAACTGTTAGTTATGGTAATAATACTTCTACTAGTTCTCGTAGTTCTGTATTTAGAGCAACAATAGATAGTACAACCAAAGATATTACTATTAGTCAATCTGCTGGTACTTTAATTTATGAAAATGTAATATATCATACTACATATTATGGAACTGGTCCAGATACCGGTATTGATAGTACTACTTATCCTAATGTATGTGAAGTTGATAAAGATATATCTTCAGATGGAAAATTAATATATGTATATTATAAAATATATACTACTCAAAAATATACTTGGAATGGAGTAGAAGGAAGTGGTGGTACTACTTATAAATACTATACTGCCAGTGATATTGTAACTATTAGTAAAGTTAATTGTAATGTACTAGTTGGTAATGATAGCACAGTAGGTGATAATATGATAGCTTTTGGAATACAAGTTTTATCTAATTCTTCTACTAGTAGTAGAACATGGTATGTTGAATGGAGATGGCTAGGTTCACAAAATAATACCACTAGAGGTACTCAACAAGGTAATCCGTAGTTGGTCGTTTTTGCATACAAAATAATAAGTTTACTACTACTAATATTGCATTACCTATTTATATAAATAGTATGAATGTAGATACTATATATGATGGAGAAACAACTTATAATAATATTATTAGTAGTCCTGTTAGTGTTTATGTATATATTCCTACTAATGTTAGTACATTTTATTCTGGTAAATTACAATTTTGGTTTGAACATGAAGATGGTAGTGGTGATAAATATAACTGTAGTTTAAGTAATTATAGTACAGTTAGTGGTATTAATATAACTAATAACGGCACTATTATTAGTGTTAATTCTAATACTACTGTTTCCGGTTTTACTATACTATGTCAATTTACTATGACTTCTAATAATATAGTATTTAATATAAGAGTTCTAGTTGAAGCATGATGAAAATATTATTCGATATAACAATGTTAGTGATAACTATATTGTTTATTTACTTATTAAAATTATTCAAATTAATTATATAGCTATGAATGATAAACAATTATATGAAAAACTAAGTCAGAATAATTATGATAAAGTATTTCCTATTACTTATCTTCAAAATATTCTTGATAAAGATACAAACAATAATTTAACTGTTGTTCTTTCTAGATTTAATCATCTATGGATTCCATATCAAGGAACTAGAGTTAACACTCGTAAAGCTGTACCTGCTATATTTAGACGTAATAGTCTTACTATAAGTTATTATGACGCAGAACATAATATATCTGTAACTGAAAGTTATATAGGTAGTAATATGCAAGCTGGTGTTGAAGCTAGTTGGGTTTCTGATGATAATTGGACTAAAATTCTTAGTGAAAAATATCTTGAAGAATCTGGTGCTAAAATTCCAATTGCTGATGGAACTATTGATTGGAATATGCTTAACGAAGCTCTTAAGCAAATGATTGCTGCTGATGGTAAAGTTACTATTATTAATTATCCTGATGAAGAGGATATTACTCTTCGATTAACTCCTGGTTGTTGTAATGTAAATCGTCTTAGTCTTAAAGATAGACATTATGAGCCTGAATATAAAAGCGGTAAAGGATATAAAATAATTCGCAGGGTTTTACTCCCCGTGGAGGATGAAATAGATAATGTAGAACATTTACCATTTGATGGTTTTCTTGATGATACTTATTGTGAACAATATGGTCAGATAATTCTTAATACAGATAATTATGAAGTTATCAATATTGATTTAGGTAATACTGCTGGAGTTTATTATGATACTTATCATAAATTATTTGTTCTTAGAGTTAAGACTAGTGAAGATGGTGTAGGATTTTATAATTATTATACTAGATGGACTGTTGTAGAAGCTACTGATAGAGTTAAACCAAGACCTGTTATTAATTATGGTTCATCTGATGATTATAATGTTTATAATACTTGTCTTTCTGATGAACGTCCTAGACTTGGTATTATATATGTTAATTCAGTAGATAATATTAAATATTATTTTAATGAAGAAACTTTAGTTCAAGTTAAGAATAATATTTATCTTAATTATAAAGCTGTTCTTACTCAAGATATGGTTAACGAAGCAAATACTCGTTATATTATTCGTTATGCTTTTGATTTAAGTGGTAAAACTATTACAATGCCTGTTGGTTGTGAACTTGTATTTGAAGGTGGTATTATTGAGAATGGTACTATTGATTTAAATGGTTGTAAACTTGCTGGTATGATAGGTCAAGAGTCTGAATATCTTCCTAATGTAACTTGTAGTAATTGGGCTGTTGGTCAAATTGAATATCGTGGTGGAAAGATTTGTTATTGGAATGGTACTGAATGGAGAGTAATGGGTGATACTTTTGCTATGGAAGGATATACCAAAGAAGAAATTAATAACATGTTTGATAATTACTATACTAAAAGTGAAACTTATAGTAAACAAGAAGTTAATAGTTTACTTGGTGGTTATGTTACTAATGATACATTTAATAGTTTTAAAGAAGAAATAAATCAAACTATTACTAATAGTGTTAATCTTGATAAGATTCAAAAAGCTATTAATGATGGATGTGGAGTTAATATGACTATGCCTAGTGCAAATAATAATAAACTTAGTCTTCCAATTTGGACAGGAACTGCTACCCAATATGCAACTATTACCCCAGTTGCTGGAATGACTTATAATATTGTTGATGAATAATGAGTTTAACTCTTGGACGTCAAGGAGGAATTGCTCAACCTCTTAAGAAACGGACAGTAGGTCAAACTAATATTGCTCATGTTTATGATGGTGCTAATCATATTTGGCCTACTTCTGTTATTCATTTTAGTGATTTTACTAGTGTCCAACTTAGATATATTTGGGGTACAGATGATGGTAGAGATTTGGATACTAAATCATATTATGTTAATTCTCCCATTGATAGTTTAAATTATGTAGCTGTTGGTTTTTCTTGGAATAGTAATAAAATACCATATTTATATTGGGGTGGTGATAATACTAGCTCAGGTGCTGAATGTGTTATGTTTAATATTGAATCTATGATTGAGCTTGAAGATAAAATGCCTGATATAATGAAGATGAATCTTTGTGCTAATTGGTATGGAAGCTTGAGCAGAGGTCATGTTACTGTTGAATGTACTGCTTATAAAGGCGGTGTTATTGTTAAAGCTTGGCAACTACGTAATAATGAAAGTGATGTAAATACTAGAGGAAATTATATTTTTCCTTTAGCTGATGGTAAAATTAATATGCCTAATGATAATAATATAGGATATAAAGAATGTTGGTATGGAGAAGTTGTTAAAAGAATAACTAAGTCTAATAATGAAGTAAAATATTTTAGAATTAATCCAATTGATGATAAAGTTATTGGCTTAGATAATTTTAAAGTAATTCGTAGTGGAGGTGGATTTATTCATGGTGATGGTTATTGTTGGTATAAAAATAAACCTAATAATAAATATAAAGTTTGGAATAACCAAGTCAATACAAATGATAATCCTATAATTCTTAATAAACCAAGTCTTAATATAGATAGAGATGATAATTATACGTATGAATATCATACAGTTTTACTTAATGAAGATAACACTATTTATAGCGATAATTATACTGATAACTATGAGTTTAGATTTGGTTTTGTTGCAGGTGATTCTGAATTTAGAGGACAACAAACTATTCAATGTTATGTTGGCACAGAAAGTGGTAAAGCTGATGATGGTAAGACTTCAATAGGTGAAATAAAATATACTAAACTTAACAAAATTGGTGAATTGACAATATATAGTCCTATTGAAAGTTAGAATAATGTTAATGACCAAACAAAGATAACGGTTTAAGTGTTATAGATTATGTAGTTCAAACTACAAGTATTAATCTATTTTTTTAACTTAAACCTTAATTTATTATACAAGTAATTGAAAAAGTGAAAGTTGTTCCAGAGAGTTATAATGGTGCTGGAATGAATTGTGACGGTGTTAGTCGTCGTGATGTAAACGGTAAAGCTAATGCAGGTTTAACTCTTGGTATTATCGGTACTGCACTTGGTGCTTGGGCTTTGTTTGGTAATCGTCGTTCTGCTGGTGCTTTTGGCAATGGCGGTGGAGTATTAGGAGATGGCTCTACTAATATTAACGTACTTGGTGCTACTGCTGGTAGTGGAAGCGGTGCTCCTACTGCTTTTCAAGCATGGGAAAAATCTTGTGAAGATACTTTAGCTCTTCAAGGTGGTCTTTATCAATGGGCTTTGACTCAACAGAATCAACGTTTTGAAGATAGAGAACGTCTTAATAGTGAATTGTTTGGTGTTTATATTGATGGACGTAATCGTACTGATGCTCTTATTGAGAAAAATAACACTGACCATTTTAATCTTTACAAATACACTCGTGATGCTGATGATGATATCCGTAAAGAGTTATCTGATTTGAAAGCTGAATTAGCTGTTACTAAAGCTATTCGTCCTTATCAAGATAAACTTATCCAATGCGAAATGGAAAGAATGTTTACGGCTGGTATCAACTATACTAATCAAAAGACTTGCAATGTTATTTATGGTGTAGTTACTCTTCCGAATGAACCTACTGTTACTGGTTTAGTTGGACGTAATGCTAACGGTTGTTTACCATGCGGTTTTACTCAAACTGCTAGTACAACTCCTGCCCAGTAATATTACTAAGTTTGATTAAGAACATAAAATTAGAATAGATATGATACCTGTTAATCAATTCATACTAGGTGGTGGCGACCCTTTACTATTACCTAGTGAAAAAATGACTAATAGCATTGATGAACAAATTGCTTTTCTTCAAAGTCAAAAACAAGCAATTAATGAAGCTTATCGTCGAAATGCTATTCCTAATGCAAATATTCGATAGTTGGTTTGGTGGTAATATAGACAATAAAGTGTTTGAAAGTGCTATTACATTTTGGTTTAAAGATGTTGATTTTGATGGTGATAAAGTGTGGGAATATTTTCACATGAATAACTAATCATTATTGTGTAACTGTAAAAGGGAATTATCTTCGGATAGTTCCCTTTTTATTTATCTAATTTTAATATGGACAAATTTATTGATGTAATTGTAAGTGGTATTCTTAATAATTTTGACTTTGGATTTATGTTCATTGTTAATGTTCTAACTTATATTGTTATTAAAGTTATTGATTACTTTAACGGCGATAATAAAGTTCCTACTTGGCAGAAAAGATGTATATTAATTATAAGTATTTTTACTATGGCTATGATTTATATTGCATCTGGATATGATAATACTATTATGCTTGTTAATAGTGCTATACTTGCTCCTGTGTTTTGGAGTTGGGTTGTTAGTCCTATTCTAAAGAAGTTTGGTGTTGGATATAAAGATATAGATAATACTATTGGTTAATATAATGTGAGTAGTTATTAGCTAGATTACAAAGCTGATTCTAGCCTATCACATCCTCTACGGGGAGTATAGCTTGCCGAATTTAGCTGTTTATGAGCCTAGATGATTAACTATACACGGTTTGATAAAAGTCTGTCTATGGGGCTAGAAATAGCCTCTATGACTGTACATAAATATTTACAATGTGAAATCTATAAATAATAAAGCTATGAGAGTTATTAAGACTAAACATTTTCCTTTTGGTGGATATAAAGCTATTAATATTTTTGGTATTGTATTTACTAAAGGAGAATTAAGTAAAAAAGAACTTAATCATGAAGCTATTCATACAGAACAAATGAAAGAGATGTTATACATATTCTTCTATTTATGGTATGGAATAGAATATCTTATTATAAGATGTTTTCATGTTAAACAACACGATGCTTATAAAGATATAAGTTTTGAAGAAGAAGCACATAATAATGATGATAACATTGATTATATAGATAATCGTAAACATTATAGTTGGACTAAATATCTAAGTATTAATAGTTCTAAGAGTGCTTAATTAAAAAATGTTAATAATATAGGTAAATCGCTTATTATTAATAATATAATTTATATTTGTAACAAACTAAATTTTAAAGATATGGAAGATGATAAAAGAGTTAATTATAAGTTAGATGCAATTAGTAAACTTATTAATAATCTTAAACTTAGTATTTCTGGTAATAAAGAACATGATGAGCTTAGAGAAAATAATGTTATAGTTAATCTTGATGAGATTAGTCAAAAGATTACTGAATTACATGAAATGGTTAAAGCTGAATTTGATGAGTTTGAAAATCAACATAAAAGTGAATCAGATGAAACTCAAACTCTTCTTAATAGTCGTTTTGATAAAGTTGATGCTAAATTAGATAGTATTAAAGCTGCTGTTGATAGTATGAAAACTACTATTGGTAATAAACTTGATACTGTTAATTCTACTATTAATAAAGCAAATACAGATATAGTTGCTGCGATTAATGCTATGAAAGCTAGTAATGATACTAAAAACGATGCTATAATTACTGCTCTTCAAGGACTTGTAACTAAAGTTAATCAAAATACTAGTAATATTAATTCTCTTAACGGTAGAGTTAATGCTTTAGAAAACGCTTAATATGAACTTTAATTTAGTAGAGATGTATAATGGCTTGTTAAGATTTAACAAGCATATACTAAATGAACTTGCTGAAGGACTTAAACATTTACCTAATTTAGAAGGTGCATCTAAAGGAGATAGTCTTTATATTAATGAACAAGGTAATCCAGCTTGGGGTTCTGCTGCATTTATTCCTACTTTTGAAAATGCTGCTTATGGTATAGAATGGACTAAAAATGATAATGATGTAATTAGAATTGGTAATGCTAAATTTCATAGAGAACTTCCTATTCAAAATAGACTTAAAGGTTGTGTCTATAATGAAAAGAAAATCAGTTATTTCCTTAATCCTACGGGTTGGGCTAAACCTCTTGAAAATGGTCTTATTCCTCCTCTTGATGGAAGTGATGGCGATGTTGGGGTAAGAGTTCCAGAGTTTTATATGTGCGTTAAAGATACTGGTACTAAATATCAACTTTGGATAAGTGATTTTAATATTGATGGAACATTTACTAGAGTTCATCCTTTTATTATAAGTCATACTAAAACTATGACTAGAACTAGAGAAGATGGTAAAGAAGAAGTATTTAGTGCTTGTATTAAACATGATGATACTAGATATTTAGGAGGAAATAAAAGTTCTTCTATTGTTGCTACTAAATTGCAAGGTAGACCTAGAACTGGAATTAATTATGATAAAGCTAATGAGTTTTGTGCTAATCGTGGCGATTGGATTACAATGATTGATTATCTTGAATATTGTGCTTTACAAGCTCTTTGTTATATTGAGTATGCTAATTTTGATAATCAAGCTGCATTAAATACTAATTTAACTAGTGATGGATTTAAACAAGGAGGACTTGGTGCTGGTGTTACAAATTTAAATTGGGAAAGATGGACAGCTTTTAATGGTAATAATCCTATTGTACAAACTTATTGGACTGCTGAACATAATATTGGTAATGGTAGTACAAATGGTGACCATTATGAATTAGGAAATTATAATGCGAATGGAAGTAATTTAAATATTTATCCTGCTGTTTATCGAGGTATTCTAAATTTCTTTGGTGATATATGGACATTTATTAGAGATGTGGCTATTATAAATCGTAATGCAAATTATAATAGTGTTTATCTTCTTAAAAAAGGTGTTAATCATTCTGATATTACAAAAGATAATATTCAAGATAAATGTTATTTTATAGGTGACCAAGCTAATACTAATAATTTTATTACTGAATTTGATTTTAGATTTGGTCCTTATTTTGTTCCTAATAAAGTTGGAACTAATAAAAAGGCTGACCATAATTGGATAAGAGGTGCTAATGGACAAGATACAGATAAAGTTGTTCGTGCGCTTCTGCTTGGCGGTCGCGCTGATAACGATTCTTCGGCTGGCTCTGGTGACTTTCATTCTCATTGTGTTCGGTCGGATTCTATTGCTCATGTCGGCTTTTTTACTACGGTTAAGCTTGATTAAATAAGTTCACGTGGAACTGTTGTTAGGAGTAGTTTGGTTAATTAATTTGTTTTCTGTTTTTGCATTTCTCGATACTACTCCTACAACAGTTTATTATAATATTAAATATAATAAACTTAAAACATAATATATTATGACTAAAGATAAACTTAAAGATGATATTATTAGAACTATATGTTCTTTAAATAGTGATATATCTAATAAAGATAGAAATTTATTAATTGAATTATTAAAATCTATTGTTGATTATACTAATAATATTGAACTTGAACAAGATGTTAAAGTTATAACACAAAAACATAACGAATTAGTTGAAACAGTTAATGAACTTAAAACTAAAGTTGAAACATATTCTAATAAGATTAATGAACTTGAACAAAGAGTTCATCAATTAGAAAACGCAAGTCAATCTTAACATGGCTAGTCTTAATCAATTAGTTAGTGAATTTGCTCATGCTGTTGGCAATCCTAATAGTATTCCTCTTAGACGTAATCTTCGATATGCTATTCTTCATGGTCGTAATGAACTAATTCGTAAAAGTTATGAAAATCATAAATATGTTGATAAAGGTTTGCAACAACGTATTCGTGTTTCTATTATTAATGTTCCTGATGGTGACTTATATAATAGTCAAACTCTTGGACTTCCTGCAATTAAACGTACTAAACAAGAAGTTCCAAAGCCAGTTAGACTTACTGATAACTTACCTTTCCAATCAGTTAGGACGACCGGACGTGCTGGAATAGAAATACCTTTTGCTAAAGAAGCTAGTGCTAAGTTTTATCATTATCTTGCAGGTATGTGTAATCTTCCTGTTTATGATTATATTAATGGTTATATTTATTTCTTTTCTAATAATAAAGATTGGTTTCAAAATCTAGGAGCGATTATTATTGAATCTCCTTTTGAAATTCCTTATTTAGTTCCTACAGAAGTTGTAGAAAAAGCTAAAGATGTAGATTATGACCCTATTGATGATGAAGCTAAATATGATGAAGATGAATTTCTTATTCCAGAAGATATGATTGGTCCTCTTAAAGAAATTGTATTTAAACGTAATCTTGTCGAAGTTCCTCGTCAAACAAATGAAACCCCTATTGATAATCTTGTAACTAGATAAAATATGATTAAAGATATAGATATTAGTCATTATTATAAAAAGTTTATTGAAGCTTCTAATGACGATATAGCAAAATATAATAAAGAACTTGAACTTACAAATAAGATGAAAGAAGATTGTAGAACTTATATAAAAAGTAAGAATCAAGTTATTAAAGATGATTTAAATATTAATCTTAATGATTACGGATTTCAATTTCTTATTGATGATATAGAACTTATTGATAAATTAGAACGAGTAGTTAATAATACTCTTAGTTATACAGTTGGAGAAAGACGAATTGTTCTTCTCCAACTTTTGCGTTATTGTGATTTAGCTAAAAAAGCGAAAGATTATATTACTGCTCTTAAACTTGCTACAAGACGTTCTGAATTAAGTTATTCTGATTATAGAAAGTATATTCATACATACTATAATTATGGTGTTCATAAATGTGTTCTTGAAGGTTATGCTTATCATTTTAAATATGAAATTGGTGATTTAACTATTAATTTCTGGAGATATAGAGATAAACCTAGAGATACTTATGTTGATTGGAATGCTACTAGAATTAAGAAACAAGAAATTATTGATGCTGGTCTTAAACCTTATAATAAAGAAGAAGCAGAAATATATAAAATTCGTGGTATTAAATATGATGGTATTCCTTATGTAGTTTATAAAACTAATAAAGAATTTTATGAAATACAATTAATTAATAATAGAACTCATAGTTATAGTGCTATTAAATTTAAATATGCTAATTATATTAATATAGAACTTAGAGGTAAAGATGCTAAACAACTTAATTCTGAATGTAAAACAGTAGATGATATTTTTAAACTTAAACTAGGACTAAGAAGTAAACTTCTTGTTTATCTTGAACGTGACCCTAGTGCTACATTTAAATATATTAGAAATGTCGAACAACAAAAGTATGAACGTGGAGCACATAATAGCAAAAATAGACAACGATTTCAATCCTAGTAATAGTGATTGGATTCCTAGAGTTGCTGCTTGGTGTGTTGATGCTATGAATGAACTTAAAGTTCTTCGTAAAGTAGATAAGAAAATTAAATTAACCGTCACTAATAAGATAGCTAAAAGTAAATGTTGTCTTATTGATGACGGTCTTAAAGTTTATGATAGTAATGGTTGTGAAGTACCTAGAGCTGATACTAGTAAATATAGATGTAGCGATAGTGAATCTACTCCATCCTCTACGGGGGGTCAAGCGGAGGACGAAAGTCCGGAGCGTGCTACTAATAAAGACTATCTTGGTATGCCTGATGATTGTTGTCCTAATGGTTCTAGAACTAGAGAAGTTATTGATACTGGTAAAATAGGATGTAATCCTGTTGTTTATACAGTTCATAATAATACTGAATGCCCAAGATGTCAGCATGAAGTTCATTCTCATTGTCAGACCCCCCGTGGAGGATATGATAAGTCAAATCATAATTATATTCTTATTGGAGGTAATACTATTGAACTTAATTTTAATGATACTTGTATAACAGTTGTTTATAAAGATATTGAAACTCAATATAGTGATAATTATCATTGTGAAGTTCCTGTGATACCTGCTAATGGTAAATTAATTCAAGGTCTTGCTTATTATTGTATGGCTCGTATGCTTATGAGGGGATATAAACATCCTGTATTTAATCTTTCTGCTAGTCAATATGGTACTAATCCTTTCTATTTGTGGGAAAGTATGAAAAAAGATATTAAGACTAGTATTTTATTAGATGAACAAAGCGATGATGATAGTGGTTGGAATGAGTTCTTTTATAACTTTACTTTTCCTAAATAATTATGAATATACAAAAGAAACTTAGTCTTAATAAACATCCTGGAGATTGTGTTCCTTATTCTTTAATTGCTGCTAAAAATATTAAGATAAGTAATGACGATAGGATGATTGTTAATGAAGAAGGACTTGAAGATTGTAGCATAATTGCTAATAGTATTCATGAAGACGGTATTAATAATTTTAAAATAGTTGGTGTTATTCCTACTAGTACTGAACTTATTTTATTTGTTATTAATGTAGATAATAATGAATCTTATATTTATAGATATAATGAAGAATCTTCTAGTTGTTATAGAGTAAATAGTAATTGGAAATATAATGGTGGTAAGATTAAAGGAACATATACATATAATGTTAAAAATCATCTTATAATTGCTGTTGCTGAAAGCGATGCCTCTATTGATGTTCCTCTTAAAACTATTAATATTGATTTAGATTCTGGAAGTCCTGATACTGAAATGTCTATTATTCCTCAAGTAACTTTACCCACAGTTAGCAATTTAAATTATGTTAGTGGAGCTGCTTATAAAGGATTTTATTTTATGTTTATTAGATATAAAATAGATAAGACTAATTATACTAAATGGTATAGTATTGGATTTCCTATTTTTAATGATGTTATAATTCCACAAGTTATTAATAAAGTTTGTTTTCGTAAAGAGTTTGTTTATGATCCTAAAGATGACCCTAATGGATATTGCTATGGAAATAGTGATTCTTTTAGTGATTCTAAAGATATATGTAATCAAACTTTTGAAGTAAGTATTACTGATGGTCGTTCAGGACTTTATCAATTAGGACTTATTATATGTAAAAAAGATAGTACGCAAGCTTTTAGAACTGATGATTTAAATAGTAATATTTTTAAGTTTAGTAGAGATGTACTTGTGGAATATAATATAGCAGATTTAACTACTGATTATTATAATTATTATAATATTGGTAACATTATTAATTATAAAAATAGAATATATATTGCTAATTATGATGAAAAAAGTGATAATGATAATAGAACTTTGAGTGATGGTAAAACATTAGAAGAATCTGTTAATGATATTGTTATTAAACTTAGAAATAAATCTGTTAATGCTTATTATAACAGTTATAATGTTGTACATGCAGTTAGTGAAAAAGGACCTTATTTTAAAATGGCTAGTCTTGGATTTACTGGAACTGTAGATTATGAAATAGCTGATTATACTAAACTATTTAATAATAATCAATATCCTTTTCGTACTTTTAAAACTTTTCTTAATGAAACTGTTATTCAAGGTATTGCTGCTCATGAATATTTAAAAGTTAATTATAATACTGTAATAAAAGTAGGTTCTAAAGGCGGAGCTAATATTAAAGAATATTTAGCATGTAATTGTTTTATTATTCCTACTAGTTATAAGTATGAAAATAATATATCTAGTTATAGTTTACCTAGTGAAGTTAAAATTGTTTGTTATACTTATAATGGTGTTGGATTTACAGAAGATGCTGTATTTACTAGCGGAGTTATAATATTTGGAACTGCTCAATTTGATATTGATAATTGTAAAATGAGAATTACTCATAGTGTAATTGATCCTTCTTATGATTTTAATGAACGTAAAAAGAATGATACTCTTATTCCTGGAGAAGTATATAATTTCTTTATTCATTTTGTTGATAAGTATGGTGATGCTAGTAGAGGATATAAATTATCTAATAAAGATAAATATATAAATGATGTTATAAATGATAATTCTCATTGTACTATAATAACTGTTGATTGGATTAATGGTACTGCTGGTACTATTCCTTATTGGGTTGTAATTAGTGGAACTATTCCAATATCTAGTATTAGTTCTAATGTTAAACAATATATTGCTGATAGTAAAATTGTAGTTTATACTGCTGAACCTATTAATAATCCTTTAACTAATATTTTACTTAATAGTGCTGGCGAATTAGAAGCAACTAATAGAGATGATTTATATACTCTTATTTCTAATTATTTTATAGACTATCAAGATAAAGATAAATATAATGATTTATATGTTTATCAAGTTATAAATAGTGGTAGCTATACTCCAACTAGTAATCAAATTATTTATGGCAATTATGATAATGAAGCTAAATTTGGTTATTATGAAAATATTAATGGTGATGAACTATTTAGAATACCAGATTTAATATTTAAGTCTGAATCTATTGGTGGAGAACATACTAGAGGTTTTGTATATAATATGAATGATACCTTTAATAAATTCTATATTAATGTTAATATTGATAATAATCTTTGGAATAAAATAAAAGAATTAGGTTATGTTGGTTGGTTTGTTAGTTATGAAAAAGTAGAACCTATTACTAGATATACAGGATTATTAACTAGAAAAGATTTTGCTAATATAGCTAGTAATGTTACATGGCAAGAATCTAATTATGCTGCTAAGCCAGGTTTTGTTTCTAATAATTATACTAGTGATAAATGTTATCTATATAGTGGTAGATTTGACATTGATGATACTATTAAATATGATTTTAATATAATTCGTATTGATGGTAAATGTACATTTGAACCGTTTAGAGAAAAATCTGATGTTGTTGATATGGTTGTTAATACTACTTATCCATATAGTTATAATATGCCTGTTATAGGAGTAATAAGTAGAAATGTATATAAACCTATTAATAATTATAAATTAGTAGTAGCTGATAGTATAGCAGATGATAGAGCTGGAAAAGGTACAGCATTAGAAATGGATGATTATAAAGAACTTTCTTTAGATGCTGAAACTATGTTTCTTGCTACTGTTCTTAATTGTACTAGAAACATTTATATTAATAAAGAAAAAGAACTTATAAGACTTAATGATGTTCGTTATTCTAGTGGAACATATTCTATTGAACATGGATATAATGGTAGAATGACATATGATGGAGTATTAGTATATAATGATAATAGAGTTATTATGAATGAAGGAGATTATAGATTATATTCGCCTGATAATACTCCTTATTATTATATTGATGGTACACATCCTTGTTGGTTTGATAAACCTTTTGTTGAATATATTCAATTTCCTCTTTATAGCGATAAGTTCTTTGAAAGTAAATGTTTTAATAATGAACCTAGTAAAATAGCATTTAGTATTAAAGAAGAAACTGATACAAAAAGTGTTGCATTTGGTACGTTTGTAGAACCTAAAAATAGTGTTGATTTATTTAAAGACCCTATTGGTAATGTTGACCAATTTGTTCCTAAGTTATTAACTCAATATCGTAATGATATTATTAATATTACTCGTTTTGATAAAACTATAAGACGTAGTAATATTATTCAAGATGAAAGTGAAGTTAATGCTTGGAGAGTATTTCCTATTGAAGGTTATAAAAATATTACTGAAAATAAAGGAATAATTACTAATCTTGTTGGTATTGGATATTATCTATTAGTACATACTCAACATAGTATGTTTATGTTTGATATCAGTGCTGCACTTAAAACTAGAGATGAAAATGTACAACTTTATCAACCCGATGCTTTTGAAGTTGATTATAAAGAAGTTTTTACTAGTGATAAAGGATATGGTGGATTGCAAGATGATTTAGCATATATAGTTGGAGAATTTGGTTATATATTCTATAATGACGATTTTCATACTCTTTATCAATTTGATGATGGACAACTTAAATTAATGTATGAAGATATAAAGTTATGGTTAGATAAGTATCGTCCTAATAATGTTAGATTTGCTCATGATAAATATAATAATCGTATTTTAATTAAGTTTGATTATACATATGATAATATAAATCCTGTTAGTAAAACTATTATTGAAGAAGCTCATAATGAAGTAATAAGTTTTAATTATAAAGTTGGTAGCTTTATTAGTTTACATGATTATTACTTTAATAATGCTTGGTCAACTAAAACTAAATGTTATTTTCAAACTGAACATAATAATGATAGACTTAATTGTCCTCTTCATGTGTTTACTAATGAATATAATTATGGTAGATTTAATACTCACATGGGAGATGATAGTAATAGTCTTTATATGATTTCAAGACAAGAAGTTGGCGAAGAACCAGAACTTGTTTATAATAGTTATATTGATATTATTATTAATGAATCTTATGAACTTATTAAGTTTCTTGAATTTATTAAATATAAAGTACGCAAAATATATATTCCTTTCTATAGTGATAATACTAATAATCCTATAGATTTAAGAGAACATCCTTATGCTGGAGATATACTTCGTATATTTAATGAAGATAATGATACTGATGATATTGATATTAATATTGATAAACTTAATAAGTTTAATGCTTATAAAAAACCTTGGTATGAACTAACTCAATATAACTTTAATTATTTTCGTAATACTATTAATAAACATCCTAATTCTCCAAGTGATAAACTTCGTAGAGTTTATGGTAATTATTTTATAGTTCGTTTCATATTTAATAATACAGATAATAAGCGCATTGAATTTGAAAGTCTTGAATGTGCTCAAACCCAATTTAGAAAATTATGATACAGTACAAAGATAGACAAAGACAAAAAGCATTTATTGGTGCTATTATTGGTGCTGCTGCTAGTATAGCTGGTGGTATAATTAAAGGTAATAAACAAAAGAAAGCTCAAGAAAAGGCTCAAGCAGAAGCTCAAGCTGCACAAGACCATAAAGATGCTTTACAAAATGCTCAAGCTTTAACTAGTGCTTATTCTAATCAAGATTATGTTAATCAATATAATGATAAACTTACCCTTAAATGTGGTGGAAGAATTAGACGTAAAGCTAATTTTGGTACAGAACTTGTTCAAGCTCTTCCTGGTTTGGGAAGTCTTGCAAGTTCTGTTACTGGTGTAGAAGGACTTGATAAATTAGGTGCTACTATAGGGCAAGGCATTAATGCTAATCAACAAATTAATGAAAATAAACGTATTGCTCAAGAAGCTGAGAAACGTAAGCAACTTCAATCAGGTCAACAACAACTTAATATTACTTCTGATGCAATGACTAATCCAATGACTATGTATCAACGTTCTAGCTTTATTAATAAATATAAATGTGGTGGACGTAGAAAAGCTTGGATCGGTGCTGCCATTGGAGCTGCTGGAAGTCTAATTGGTGGTATGTTTGGAAATAAAGGTAAAGAACCTATTCAAGTTAAACAAGACGACCAATCTGTTTATAGTGCTCCTAAAACTGGTCTTGAACGTCCTGAATGGATTACTAATGGTAATAGTCAACAGTCTGTTATGCCTCCATCGGTTTACAGAGATAGACTGAAAACATATCGGTATGGCGGACGTAGACGTTAATCTTTTGCCCTCTGTTGGATTATTACATATAAGTATGAACTATTAATCGAATTATATGTTATCGTTCAACAGAGAGCCTTAAAATCAATAAAATATTAATTTCTCATTATATTATATAACAATGCCTAGAAAAAATAAAACTATTCATATAAGTGACATGCCTAGTGAATTTAAAGGTACAGTTACTAAAGATGGCAGATTTATTAAAAGTGGTATTCCTCCACTTGGTGGAGTTTATGATAAAGTAGCTAAAACTACCGGATTAATAAGACTTGGTAATGAATTTCTTTATAATGGTATTAATAATTTAATACCTAGAAATGATAGAGAACAATTAATGGATAATACTGCCGGTAGACTTGTTGATTATGTTAAGAATTTTAATAAAGAATCTTTTCCTAATGATGAAGACCTTGGACCAACTTTTCCATTTAATATTATTCAAACTACTAGAACTAATGGAAGAAATATCCCACAAAAACAATATGCTACTGGTGGAAAAGTTCCTAATGTAGTTGATGGTGGTATTGCTCATCCTCTTGGTAATAATTTCTTTTATATGAATGGAAGAAAACATAGTCAAGGTGGTATTGATATTGGTCCTAGTGATAAAACTGGTATTGAAGTAGAAGATGGTGAAATTGTAGAAACTAATGGTGATGAACTTAAAGTTTATTCTGCTCAACCAATTATTAATGGAATTAGTCCTGCTAAATTAGTTATGGGTGGAGCTAATCCAAATAAAGTATTTAAAGCTCAAGAAGATTTTAAAGATAGAAATAAAATTAATGATGACGGTACTATAAAAGCTATGGGTGGTTTAAGTAGAGATAAAGATTATGGTTCTAAAAAGAAACCTTATCCTAGTGTAGCTAAAAAAGATTTTGCTGGAGGACATAGAAGTTATCCTATTCCTACTAAAGCCGATGCTATTGATGCTTTAAGATTAGCTGGATTACATGGTAGAAATGATGTTAAAGCTAAAGTCTATAATAAATATCCTGAACTTAGAAAGAAAGGTAGTAATGGATTGATTATTAGTATTAGTGGTAATGTTAAGAATGGATTACTTCATTCTCCATCCTCTACGGGGGGTCGGCACGACAAACTTAGAGATGGTGGAAAACGTATTAATCGTCATGGTAGAACTTGGGAATATGATGAAGATAATGGATATTATATTCCAATAACTGATAGAACTATTACTAGAACAAGTCCATATCCTATTGATAGATCTGCTAGAGGTGAAACTGTTTCTGGTTCTGAATATACATTTAGAAATGGAAGATGGCATAAAAATAAATCTAATACTTTTAATGATAATCCTACTAAAAATTCTAAAGTAGATAATGGAAATCGTCGTCCTCAATATTATGCAGAACGTGAACTCCCTTTATTTAATGATGGACCTGCTATTACTAGTGGTCTTGTTAAAGCTGGTTGGAGTCATGGTAATAATAAAAATATAACTGTTGATAATACTAATATTCCAAATTTACCTACTACTAAATCTAAAGGGAATACCCCCCGTAGAGGAAGGAATAAGTCAAGTCAATCAGTTCAATCTAGTTCTACTAAAACTCCTCCTACTGCTACTTATAATCGTAATCTTCCTACTATAGAAGCTAGTATTCCTACTACTTTACCTGTTTCTACTAGTGCTCCTGCTAAACAATCTAGTCAATCTGATGGTAAAGGTCAAGGTAAATTTAAAAACATTACTACTGCTGATTGGATAGGTCTTAGTAGTAATATTGCAGGAGGATTAGCTAGTTATTTTGCAAGTAAACGAGCTATTAATAAAATGAGAGGTCCTGGAAAACCTACTCTTGTTAGTGCTAATAAACTTAAAACTAAATATAATATTAATCCTCAACTTGATAGAATTAGAGAAGATAAATTTGAAGCTTATCGAGATATTGACTCTAATACTGCTAGTAGTCGTGTAGGTTTAGCTCGTAAACAAAGAGTTCGCAATGCTGCTGGTCAAGCTGCTAATGAACTTTATGGTAATAAGGAAAATATAGAAACTAATCTTATTAATCAAGATAGACGTAATCAACAAAGTGTTCGTCAATTTAATGCTCAACAATATAATCAATATATAGATAGAAAAGCAGCATTTGATAATGGTATTAGAGAAGCTAAAGTAACTAATATTAATAATTTATTTACTGGAATTAATGCTGGTATTCAAGATATGATTAGTAGATATGAAAATCGTAAAGCTTTAAATAATACTATTGGTGCTATGAGAGCATCTGCTCCTAATGTTGATGATAGAATAATGAGAGATGCTGGAGTTGATTATGATGAATTTGTAATTCGTAAACGTAGAAAACTTGGAGGAAAATAACTATGCCTATAAATTTTTATACTCCTACTTTTAGACAACAAGTTAATCCTATTGACTTAAATATTTTAGCTAAAACTTATAATACTCTTGAACAAGGACATCAACAAGCTATTCAAACTAAATCTCAAATTGATGCTCAACTTGCTCAATTAGATTTAAATGAAGCTGAAGATGCTTGGCGTCAAGAACAACTTAATAAAGTTCGAAATGCTCTTACAGAGAATATGCAATATGGAAATGCTTATTCTAGTCTTGATGATATAGTTGGTACTTATGGAGATATAACTTCTAGTCCTGGAATGATTGGTCGTTTACGTGCTCAACAAGATTATAAGACTTATATGAATAATCTTGATAAACGTAATGATTTATCCGAAGATTATAAAAATTATTATCGTGCTGTTAATAAATATAACTATCAAGATATAACTGATAAGAATGGTAATGTTGTTGGTGGAACTAAATGGACTCCTACAGATAGAGAAGTTTCTGAAGTTCCTATGAATCAAATACTCAATCAAGCATTACAATGGGCTGCTAAAGAACAAGGTGGTGGTAGTCAAACTAGATGGCTTGATGCTAGTGGTAAAGTTACTGATGATATTACTAAATCAGTTACAGGAGAAATTTATTCTCATAGTAAAGGTCAATGGCAAAGATTAAGTAAAGCTAAACTTGCTGAAGCTGTTAAAGCTGTTATAGAAAATACTCCTGGTGCTAAAGCTAGTCTTGACCAAGATTATAAGATTGCTAAATGGAAGTATGACCAAAATGGAAGTAATCCTGATATAACAGATAAAAATGGTATTCTTCTTACTCCTGAACAATATCTTGCTAAACGTATTGACCCTTTCTATAATGCTGCTACTTTTTATAATCAAACTAGTGATACTACATATGGTGCTGCATGGAAAGCTCAATTAGCATTAGCTCAGAAAACTGCTACTAATAATACTCAAAGAAAACAAGCTATTGATAATTTAACTTATAAAGGTACTCCTGTTCGTATTGATAATTTTATGCCTGCACAAGCTCAAGCTGAAATTACTACTAATAGACAATCAATAGCTGGACTTCTTACTAAATATAATCCTGATATTAATATTGATTTAAGTACTGCTGATACAGATGTTATTAGAAATAGTATTATGAGTAATATTAGCAATCCTACTGATAGAGCATATGCGCTTAGTTATCTTAATGATATTATTGATAATCAAGAATATATTAATAATCTTAAAGTTGGTAAATCTCAAGATAATATTGATGGATTTGATACTTATAATTCTATTATTAGTTTGAGTGACTTACCTTCTAATAAATATTCTGACACATATAGTAAATATGTTAATCAGATATTTGGAGATAGTTCTGCTATTAGACAATACTTTAATAATGATGATGTATATAATTCATTTATTAGCGCTTTAGGTGGAGAGAAAAAAGCGGCTAGTCTTGGTATAAGATTTGGTTCTGATGGTAATGGTTATAGATATGCTGAATTACCAAAAGATTATAATAAATCTATTTATAGTTTTGGTAAAGCTGTTCAAGAAGCTGAAAACACTAGAGGAGGTTTAAATTATTTTCTAAATGCTGCTAAAACTAGATTCTTTGGTTATGGTGATAAATTTGTTAGAGTTGATTCTAATGGTGAAGAAAGTCATGCAGAATTACCAATTGGTAATAAAGAACCTTATGTTGGTTTATTAGGATATGTTGATTCTCTTAAATCTAAAAATGATGCTGTTCTTGATGGTGGAAAAATAACTTCTTCTACTATTGGAATTAGTGCTTTAACTCCTGAATTAGCTGAAATTAATTTTATGATGAATGCTAATCCAGAAGAAGCTAGTAAACTTTCTGCTTATAAAAAGAATAAAGAAGAACAAGCTATGATGGCTATACGTAGTGGTATAGATTTAACTCAAGGTGAAGCCTATATTACTAGTGAGAATGGAGTATTTGAAAATATGACTTCTGAAGATAGAAAAGCTTATACTGCATATCTTAGAAGTGCTAAAGAAAACGAAATCATTCCTACTATAGTTCGTGATCCAAAAACTGGAGATGTTGGTGTTCAAATTAATATTGCTGGCTATTACGATACAGAAGGTAAACTTAAAAGAGAACCTGTAACTCTTCTTGTTGGTAGTGGAGCTATTGATAGTGCTGTTATTCAATCTTGGAATCAAGATACTGCTTGGAAAGCAGAAGGTAAAGTTGAAAATTATTATAATGCTAATAGACCTATTTCTCTTACTAATAATGCTGCATTTACTGGAATTGATAAATTTAAATTAGTACCTAATGGTGGAGGTTTTAATTTAATTAATTCTACTAATAATCAAACTATTGGTTTAGTAAGTAAAGAAAGTGCTGTTGATATTATAGATAATTTATCTCAATGGGAACAAACAGTTACTGCTGTTAAAGCTGGAATGGCTGTAGATGAACAAGCTGTACAAGCTATTCAACAAAATGTTGCTACTAAACTTGCACAACTTAGTGGTAGTACAGATCCTTATGTTATTCAATATTACTATGATGAATTAACTAATAATCTATATTAATATGGATGTATTAAAATTTCTACAAGGTGGTAATAAAACACCTAATCCTGAATATAATCCTAAAACTAAAAAGGGGGCTGTTCAGCCTCCTACTTTAGTTGATTACAACCCTGGCACTTCTATTAGTGACCAGGGTCGTAGTCGTTTATTTAGTCGTATTGCTGGACAATCATACAATCTTAATCAATATGATATAGACAAATATGCTCCTTATGATGTTTATGTTAATCCTGTTGATGACCCTGAAAAACTAGATAAAGAACGTGCTGTTAATCAAAGTAATTGGGAACAAGGTTTAAGAATGATTGGACAAATTGGTAATGAAATAACTGTTGGTACTGCTATTGGTTTTGCTGATTTGGCTGATGCTTTCTATAATATGGTCAACGATAGTTTTAATGATTATCAATCTGAAGCTACTAAAGAATTAGAAAATATTAAAGAATCTATAAATGAACGTCTTGCTATATATAGAGAAAATCCTAATGCAGCTTTTGATATTGGTGATTTTGCTTGGTGGGCTAGTAATGCTCCTAGTATAGCCAGTTCATTAACTTTAATGGTTCCTAGTACAGCAATTGCTAAAGGTGTTTCTTTTGCAGGTAAAACTATACGTTTTAATAAATTAGCTAATAAAATAGCTAATACTATTAATATGACTCAAAAGTCTAGAGCTATTACTAGTAGAGCTGCTGAAGCTGTTGCTATTGGAGTTCCTTCTAGATATCTAGAAAATTATCAAGAAGCTAGACAAACATATCAAGATATTGAAGATTATTCTAAAACTCAACTTGCTAATATGAATAATAAACAAAGAGAAGAGTTTTATAATAATAATCCTAAATATAAGGATATGTCTGATGAAGATATAGCTAAAGATATAGCTAAAAATAGTGCTGATATTACTTTTACAGAAGATTGGGCTAATGTTTTATTTGATGTATGGCAAGTATATAGTTTAAAGAACTTATGGAAAAATGCTTTAAGTGGTAATACTAGTAGTGCTAGACTTAGAAATTTAAATACTGCATTTAATAGTAATATAGATGATGCTGCTGCAATTACTAATGCTTTAAGTAATAAAACTACTAAACAAGCTATTACAAGTACTCTTAAAGATGTTGGCGATGATATACTTCATGGAGTAAGAGCGGAATGGACAGAAGGTGTTGAAGAAGCTATTAACTATATAGCTAGTCAAGATGGTATGTATAATGGTAAAAAAGTATTTGATAAAGATATTCCTCAACAAACTATTAAAGATTATCTTCAAGACCCTATGTTATGGGAACAAGCATTTTGGGGTGCTCTTGGAGGTGTAGTTTTTAGTGGAGTTATGAATAAAGCTGGAGAATTTATTAATAAGCGACTTGATAAAGATTGGACTTCTGCTGAAAAACAAAGAGAAAATGAAATTCTTGGTCGTACTGCTACATTTCAAGCATATCAAGAAAGACTTAATTCTATTGCTAATGGTAAGAATCCTTTTATAACTACAACTGATGAAAATGGTAATCAAGTAAATCCTGATATTGTTGCCGGTACAGAAGAAGAACTTCGTAGTATAGCTGAAAAAGAATATATGGATAATATTATTATTAATTCTATGAATGCTGGTAATTTAGAACTTCTAGAAAGTTCTATTAATAGTAAAGAATTTAATTATAGTATTGTTAACAAACTTGGTATTCAACAACAAGAAAGTGGAGAACTTATTAATAGATTTAAAACTGAAATTAATAATCTTAAAAATGATTATAATACTACCTTAAACAAAGTTAATAGACTTGGTGGAGGATTTGAAGTTGGACGTATTATAGCTACTCAAATGGTTCATGCTCGTAATCGTCAAACAAATTATGAAAATCTTCTTAATTGGGCTAATGATGTTTTAAATCAAGATATTACAAATAATCATATAGAAGATACTGACATACAATCTGCTAAAAATGGTATTTATCAACATATACTTGATAGTATTCAAAGAGATATTAAAACTATTCAAGATAATGCAGCAATTAATAATTCTGTTAAGCAAGAACGTATTGCTCAATTAAATGAACGTCTAGATGCTATTAATAAACTTTATACACCTATTGATATTGAAAATAAAAATTATATTCAATCAGCTATTCAACTTCAAAAACAATACAATGAAGTATTTAAAGATTTAGCAGAAGTTGTTAATGCAGAAATTAATACTGAGATTAATAAAAATCAACTTAATTTATCTGATGATAATATTAAATATAGAATAACATATCTTAATAATTTCTTTGATAATAGTCGTAGAAAAATTGTTGATAAAGCTATGGACGATTTACGTAATGCTTATAAACAATATGGAAAAGATTATGTTAATTCTGTTATTAAAGATAAAGAAAATGGTAATAATCCTAATGTTGATAAAACAATTAGAGATGCCTATGCTGCTTTAGATTTAACATCAAAAGGTAATGAACATCTTAGAAATACTATTGACCAATTAGCTGAAATTGCAGAAATAGAGAATGATGTAAATAATGAAACTAAACAAGAAGTAGCTCCTGTTAATCCTGATATTAATGAAAGTAATAATAATGATGATACTGATGCTGAATCAACTCCATCCTCTACGGGGGGTATAGCGGAGCGAAGCGAAGCGATTCCAAGTGAGTCTGTTATTCTTGAACAACCTCAAATTGAAACTGAACAAGCTCAACCTCAAGAACCTATTAGTACTCCTAAACCTGAAGTTAACAATATACTTCCAGATGATGAATTTGAACGTGGACAAATAGGTACTGATTTAGTTTATGAAGCTATAGCAGATTTAGAAGATTCTCTTGGACATGAATCTACTAGTAGTGATTTACTTAACGCTAGACAATCTATTATTGATAAACTTACTGCAACTGGATTTGAACAAACAGAAGCTACTGAAATAGTTAACAATGCTATTGATGGTCTTACAGGTGGTAGTTTATATAGTTCTGTTCAAGATGATAGTACAAGACATTTATTACTTAATGCTACTTATGCTACTATAACAGGTAATAATAAAAATATTGAAGCTGTTATGGATGATTTTGCTAATAGTATTGATAGTGAAGGTAATACTAGAGGTAAAATAGTAAATGGTAAAGTATATCTTAGTATTGGGCAATTAGTTGAATATATAGATAGTATTACAGGAAATAAAATAATTAAAAATTATTTGTTTAATCAAATAAAAAACTATCTTTACAACAGCACTAATAATCAAGGCAAATATCGTGCTACTGATGAATCAACTATTAAGAAACTTAATGCTAGACAATTTGTTCAATATGTTGATAATATTGCTAAAGAACGTTTTGAAAGACTTCAAACTGAAAATACAAATAATGTTAATCTTGGATATATAGTTGATAGTGAAAATGTTAAAGCATTTACTTCTATTAAACAAGGCGATTATTTAGATGCTGAATATGACAATAAAACTAAACGTATTAATATTTTTGCTAATGAAACAATTGTTGGTTATATAGGAGTTCCTAATATTGATAAGTTTGGTAATTATGATATGGTTAATCAAGGTTGGAAGTATAATATTCATGTTGAGAATGGTCAAGTTGTTTCTCCTCTTAAAGATGCTTTAATTAGTATTCTTAACGGTGATAGATTTGATGAAGAATTTATTGGTCATTTATATGAACTTACTGTTAGAGATGAAATTACTTCTGATGAATTAACTGACTTATATAACGAACTTATTAATAAATATCCTGATATTAATAATGATTTTCTAGTTGGTTCACCTACTGATATATCTAAACATCTTATTAATATTACTAGATATATATTTAATCAACCTTATGAAAATAATCATGAAGCTAGTATTAATCGTTGGTTTAATAATCTTTTAAATAGTTATGACCAAGCTACTACAATAGTTAAAGGTGATTTTAAAGGTAAGATTAAAGCAGTTAATGTTAAATATGGAGTTTTAAATACTATAGATGAAGCTAACGGTGATTGGAATGATATACAAGAAACTGTAGTTAATTATAATGAAAATATTAACAAACTTGGTATAGTTGTACAAGGTCAAGTATATCTTAATGGAGAAAGTAAACCTACTATTATTGAAAATCTTACTACTAATGGTATGCCCGTTATTAGTATTCCAAATAGTGATGGTACTTCTCTATATGCTTTTTGTAAACAAGTTCCATTAAATAGTAATCTTCTTAAAGGAGATGCTAAAAATATAGTTAATTCTATTAAGAATGAAGTTACTAATCTTTGTAATGATTATATGATTGGTAAAATAACTTTTAGTGAACTTAAACAAAATCTTGGAGATATATTTGGAAATAATAAACTTATTAATGGTGATAGAAATATTGGACTTCAAATTACTATTAATCCTACTAATATAGGTTTTTATGTTAAAGGTGCGCATTTTAATGGTAAAGATTATGCTTTTACTATTAATTCTGATGCTGGCAATTATAAACGTAATATTATTATTAATTCTCCTCATATTGTTAATAATAATTTTAAAATAGGTAAAAACTATGGTATTAATAGTAATAATATTGAAGAATTGCATAATGCTTTAAGACCTGTTGTTGATGAAATGTTTAATTATGCTCAATTTGCTATTAGTAAAGATTTCATTAACGATAATACAAAAACTAATGATAAAACTAATAAATATATTTATCGTGAGAACGGTAAAACTATTATAAATATTGATGGCGAAACTTATTCTTATAATAGTTATCAAGATTTTATTATTAGTAATGGTTTAATTAGAACTAAGTTAGTTAATACCAATACAGATGATACTGCTGGCAATTGGAAAGTTGATATACATTCCCATCTTGATATTGCTTATGAGTTAGAGGGTAGACCCCCCGTGGAGGATGGAGTTATAACTGAACAGCTATCTGAGTTTATGCTAGATGATACAGTTAATGCTATCAATATTAATTCTTTTGAATCTGCTTTAACTGCTAATAATCTTACTAGAGGTCTTAAAAAATACTTTGCTAATGACCAAACTGCTATTGATTATATCGATGCTCTTCAAAAACTTAATATATTACCAAAAAATGTTCAAGTAGTTGATAGTCTTATAGATAACAATGGCAATCAAGTTAATGCTGTTTATCATCGTAGTACTGATACTATTGAACTTAATAGTTCTTCTATTGCTGGTCAAAGAGTTTATAGAGTTGTTAATATTATAGTTCATGAAAGTTTACATAGACAACTTTATACTAAGTATAATACCGAACAAGCAATCGCTTTAGTTAAACCTATTTATGATAAGTTTAAGACTTGGCTTGATACTCAAGATGATTCTACTAAAGAAAGACTTAAGCCATATCTATTTGAAAGTTTTGATACTGCCGAAGCTTTAGAAGAATTCCTTGTTGAAAGTATTACTAGTAATGCTCTTATGACTGCTCTTAATGAAATAAAAGATGACAATAGAAAAACTAGTAAACGTAAGACTCTGTTTAGTAGACTTCTTGAAGTTATTGCTGATATGCTTGGTATCAAGATTAATGAAAATAGTTTATTAGCTTCTGCTAGAGATGCTTATAAAGCTATTAAAAAGATGTCTATTGAAACTAATCAAGAAGCTACTCAAGGTACTTTTAAATTTGAAGAACCTGTTATCAATACTGAACAAACTGAAAATCCTAACGAAGATATAAGTCAAGAATATAATTATAATGATAATAATCTTAATGATGGACTTGATATGTTTAGTAGTGTTGAAGATAATGTTGTGGAAAACATGGCTGAACTGACAAACAGTTTACCAACCTCACAACAGGCTGATTTTACTACTTTGCTTGACACAGGACGTATCAGTTTTAGCTGTATGTAGAATTAATCGAGCGAAGACAAAAGTCGCTTAGAACGAAAGAAAACCACCTCTATGACGATGTAATTAAATTTTACTTTACATTAGTCATAGAGGTATTGCTATTAATCAATTTAAACTTAAATATAAACTTATGAGTTGTGGAAATATTAAACTTGTAGGCTATGATAATCTTAATAATGTTATTATTAAAGAACATGGTTCTAATAATGCTGATTATTATAGTCTTATAGCTATGGTTGAAGACCCAATTTTTAAAAAGATTGTAGCTGATAAAGGTATTAATGTTAAAACTTCTGGAAGACAAGCTTATAATGCTCTTCTTGAAGCTAGAGCTATTAAACTCCGTAATATGGATGATATAGCTTCTGTTGCTGAAAAAGAAGAACGCGGTTTGTTTAGTACAATTAAAGCTAGAGATACAGCTATTACTTATATGGCTGATATTATGAATAAACTTAGTTTTAATTTTCTATATAATGGCGCACCGTTATCTTTTAATGAAATTAAAAAACGTACTAATAATACTGTTATTAATAGCGGACTTAAACGTGCTAAAATATTGGCAGGAACTGATGAAACTAGAAACAATGAACTTAATAGTTTTATTAACAATCCTAATACAGCTATTAAAATTAATGGTCTTGGTGCTTTTCTTCGTAAATATGGTGGATTACAAGATTTTAATTACGGTGCTTTAATTCGTTCTCTTACTAATCAAGAATTTAATGAAGCTCTGTTTAATAATAGAAATGTTGCTAAACTTATTAAAAGAGATGAATTATATCAAACTACTGATTATGAAGAATTGGGTGGTTATCTTGATGAAGCATCTACCGATGGCAATGAAAATAGTATAGATGACGGTATTGATTTAATGACTCAATTATGGAATTTAAGTATTGGTGAAGTTAAAGATTTTAATAAACATGTAGAAGAAATTATTAAATATCATCTTGCTAGTTTACCTAAACTTACTTCTAGTACTAGACTTGATAATGGTAGTTATTCTTTTGATACAGATAATGAATTAGGAGTTGTTACATTTGTTAATCCTGATTATTTATCAAAGATATTATATGCTAGTGCTGATACCAGTAATGTTGATAATTTCATTGCTAGTCTTAAACGTATATCTGAAAATATTCCCAATTGTGAATGTTTAATTCAATTACATGATTTACTTAGCAAAAATAAAGTATTTGCTAATAAATATATGATGGTATTTAATAAACCTATTATATCTAAGATTGAAACTTACATTCAAACTGATAGTGTCGGTAACAGTTATGTTCGTTCTCGTATAACTAATCCCAATACTGATTCTCGTACTATTTTACAGAATACTTTTTATAATAATGTTAAGAATAATATTATTACTAATCGTGTTCCTACTTCTCGTGAAAAGTATCGTATATATGATAGATATAAAAATACTCCTAATGCTAATCTTTATTTATATGATGTTTTTAAAGAACTATTTCCAGATATTAATCAAGCTAGTTTTAATTTAGCTATTGCTAAAATTGGACGTGCTGCTATGGCTAATAATATTATTAATTTTGCTAATGTTATTAATCGTACAGTAGATAATTATAATAAATATGTAGAAGCTCTTAAAAAAGATAAAAGAACTAAAATGCCTGATAGTTTTATTAATAGAGGTGATACTTCTATTATATATCAAATGGCTGATGTTTTTAAAGATATTATTTATATTCCTGTTGAACTTAATTCTCGTAATCCAGAAGGTAATTTAAGTTCCGATGTTATTAATAGAAGTTTTATTACTAATATTGCTAAAATTATTAATGATGATAAGTCTACTATTGAAGAACAAAATGCTATGGCTGAAGCCTATGCTAGACAAAAGTTTGCTAGTCATCAATATGATTATAGTAATTTACTTCTTGAACATAGAGATGAAAATGGTAATATAATTAATTATGGATTATTTAGACGAGTTGGTAATGGAACTCCTAAACTTACTGAATATGCTCGCAGTATGTTTAAGACTTCTCTTCTTAATGGCATTAGCGAACTAGATAACAATAATAACGATTTATATCGTAGCATGAGTGATGGTGATTATTTAATCACTGCTATAGGATTATTTATGACTGATATTAATAATTCTGAAACTCCTACTGCTAATTATCTACTTCCAATACCTAGTGATGCTCCTAAAAACTTTACTATTACCGCTCCTAGATATAGTCTTGTTGGATTGCGTAGTCAGTTAGAAGATAGAACCAAAGTTATAAATAGAGAACATCCTTTATTTAAACAATATTATAATATAGCTATTCAAGAACTTACTAATATGGCTCAAGCTGTTAATGTAATGTTCAAAACTAATGCTAATGGTAATCCTATTTTAACTAATGGTAATTTTGAATTTAGTGATATATATAATTCTAAACCTAATCATTTTTATAATCAATATCATAAAGATGGAAAAGGTAATGTATTTACTACTAAAGATGGTCATAAAGTATTAGCTGGAAGAGTATTTAAGTTTAAACGTCTAGTTAGTAAAACTACTCCTAATAGTAATAATGCTTTTAATGAATTACTTGGTTATGGTAAGCCAATTGATATCCTCTACGGGGGGTCTACACGTGGACTTAACTATGTTGGAAACCAAGTAGTTCTTAATGGAGAACAACGTATTGCTCTTGAAAATGCTGTTTCTAATTGGCTTAATGAATATATTACTAATGGTTATAAAGAACTTAAAAATAAGTATGGTACGTTTATTGATAATAGGATTAATAATGAATCTTTAGCTGAGTTTCTTGTTAATGATTATCTTGTTAGAGATAGTATGTATGATATGTATGGTGGCGACCAAAGTTTTTATAAAAATGGTCAAGCTATACTAAAACGTATTAAAGAAGTTCAAGCTAGTGGCAATCCCTTTGGTAATACTGATTTTACTAAAAACGATTTAGATACTCCTACTAATTTATATGATATAACTTTAAAAGGTAATGCTATTACAGTTCCTTATAATGATAATGGTATTACTAAACGTAAAAAAGTAATTCAACAAGATAAATTTAGAGGTGTTACTATATATAATACTTTTAAACCTTCTGATAAAGTTGTTATTGATAGACTTAATAAACAACTTAAAGATGCTGGATTAAGTAAAAAAGATAGAGAAAGAATATTATCTCCATTTAAAGCTGGTGTTAATGCTAACGATGCACAATCTTATATTACTCTTGAAGAATGGATTCGTCGTATTGCAGCTGCTGGAGAATTAGATAAATATGCTGGACTTATACAAAGTCTTACAGACGATACCCCAATTGATAAAATTGATTGGAGTAAATTTGCTAATAAAGTTCAAATTCAAAAGAATTTCTATTATGATTTATATTATGATACTACTGTTGGTATTGAAGTTCCTAGACAGGTAAAAAACGCTGAGTTTGTTCTTATTCCTAAACTTATTAAAGGTACAGAACTTGAAAAAGTTTATGATATAATGACTAAAAGAGATATTCATCAACTTAATACTGTTGAAACTGTTAAAGTTGCACAACATAATAGAATGACTCTTTGGAATAATGATGGTGTTCTAACTGATGAAGCTCTTAAAGAATTTGATAATAATGTATTTGATAATTCTGAATTATTTAGTTATAATTATATTTATAGACAACAAGAAGTTCCTCAACATATGGTTGATGCTAGTAATAAAGCTGCTATTCAGATTATGAAGAAAATGCTTGATAATCTTCCTAATACTGATGAACTAAATAGTCTTAAACAAAAAGTATTTAATAATTATGTAGCTAATATTAGAAATAGTTTTGAAAAAACTTGTGATGAACTCGGTATTGAATTAGATGATAAAGGACATATTGATTTAAATTCTAACGGTACTATTAAAAATCTTAATCGTTTTGTATTTTTTGATAGATTTAAAGAAAATGCTCAACAACAAGGAGTTGAAAAATCTCTTCTTGAATTTTTTGATTTAGATAGTGCTGGATTTAATAATCTACCTTTATTCCTATCTAATATTAATAATAAACTTGAAAGTATAGCTAATAGTTATTTTAATACTAATATTACTAGACAACTTATTAGTGGTTGGCATGCTGCTCAGTTATCAGATTTTGGTTTTAAAGTTAATAAACAAACTCAAACAGATAGTAAACTTCAATATAAGAAACTTGGAGAAGTTGATGGTACTCCTATTTATTATACTGAAATTAAACTTTCAAGATGGAGTAATAAACTTAAAGAACTTAATATAGAACAAGTTCCAGATAATCTCCGTACAATGATTGGTTATCGTATTCCAACAGAAGGTAAACAATCTATTTGTATTATGTATGTTAAAGAGTTTCTTCCTGATGCTTATGGTAGTACTGTAGTTGTTCCTGATGAATGGGTTACTCAGACTGGTTCTGACTTTGACGTAGATAGTGTTTATGGAATGTCTAAAACATTTAATCTTGTTAATAATGTTCCTACAGAAATTACTCATGATAGATATACTAAAGATACAATTGGATATATTAATTATGTTAAAGATAATGTAGATAAAGCTAGTCGTAAGATTATTGGTAAAACTTATAATAAACAAGGTAATCTTCGTGGAGCATTAAGAAATAGTGAAGATGTTATTACTGCTCAATTAGATGGTTATAATGGAAATTTAGGTGTAGTTGAAAAAATAGCTAAAGATGGTGGTCTTAAATCTTACGAATCATACTTAAAACTCCCCGTGGAGGATGTAAGTAGTCAAGCTGCTAGAACTAATGCTATTATTCAATCATTTATTGATATACTTAATAATCCTGCCGCAGTTGAAGAAAATACTACTACTTCTAATTTTGAAAACATTAAAGAAGCTAATGAATTATATGCAGAATTAGTTGGTGCTAATAAAACAACTGTTGCTCCTAGTGACTTCTTTACTCAATTAGATTGGTTTGATGCTGCTACATCTGGTATTAAACTTAAAGGTATTAGTGTTAATAGAGATACTTTTATGAGTATTGGTAATGTTACTAAAGCCAATCATAAAGAAGGTATTAAAGTTATGTATAATACTGATACTATTAGTAGACGAGAAGCTGTTAAAAGATATGGTAAAGAAAATGTTGAAACTATAGGTTCTAATAATATTCGTATTACTCATAAGAATTTTGGTTGGTCTAATGATAATAAGAATGTTGATGGTTATTTGATTAATCCTTATAGTTCTCAAACCACTGCTCATATTCTTGATGTTATGAAAGAAGGGGCTATACATAATGAAAATACTTATACGTTTAATGCTTTTAAAACTATTGTTGACTTTGGAAGTAATTATGATACTGCTATTGGATTTATGTGGCAACCTGCTATTGATATACTAGTTCGTAAATGGAAAGAAACTAATAGTGTTCTTGCTGAAGGTTCTAGAAATCCGCTTACTGAAGCAATTAGAGAAATTGGTCATACTCTTGGTTTTGGTAAAAAGATTGATTTTATTGGACGTAGAAAGCTAATTGAAACTATTGATAAAAGTTATGGTGAAACATTCAAGAAATTATTTAATTTAAGCGTTTCTGACGCATTTTTATCACCAGACCTTATCTTTTCATCATCCGCATATAAATCTCGTCTTAGAGGGGAAATGAATGGTGTTCAGCAGGCTCTATTCGACCTTTATGTTCTAGCACAATTTAACCGACTAAATTCAATCGGACAGGATATAAGTAATAATCTTAATATTCTTACTGCTGATAAATATGGTGCTAAACAAAGTTTTTATGCTAATGATAAGATATTTAGAGATGCTAGTACAGTTATTGATAATAGTAATATCTATGCTGTATTCTCCACGGGGGGTCAAACCTTGTTACTCGAAAGTGTTTTTCCTGATATTAGTGGAGGTATAAATGCGTTTATTAAATCTGACATATCTAGAAGTAGTTATCCTAGTTTAGCTGCATTTTTACAAATGAGTACAGCACTTAGTGTTAAAGCTACTCAACAAGTCTTTGAAACTGCTAATCCTGTATTTATTGATTATGTATATAGAATAGCAGAATGGACAAAAGGTGGTAAAATGAATGAAAAACTATATAATGATTATAAAGATTATCTTATTAATAAACTTGAAGTAGGTAATAATAGTAGTCCTTATCTTGTTTTACCTGTTAGTGTTGTAAATGGAGAATTTGTTAATCCTAAATATATTAAAGAATATGAAACTGGACAAGCAAGAGCTCTTGAAGTTGGTAGAGTAAGTGGAACATTGATTAGTATTAAGACTGATGATGTTGTAGTTAAAAATATATTTGAACCTACTCAAACTGAAATTGATACTTTTGCTAAACTTACTCCTGCACAAAAAGTTGATTGGATTAAAAATAACTTTAGTCAAGATGGAAGTATATTTGAACATATTGAAATAGTTGCTAACGATGAACGTAGTAATCGTCGTAATATAAATATTCAATATATTAATTATATACAAGGAGATATTACTAACGATAATGCTCATAGATTATTTGATAGAACTTGGAATCATCCTAATCCTCTTATTAAACTTACTGCTCTTGATTTAGTTAAATATGCTTTTATTGTTGAAGGACATAAATTTAGAACTAGAAATGTTAGTAGACTTATAAGTAATACTCCCCTTAGAGGATTGAGCGATAATGGAATCGCTATTGGAAATATTGCTATGAAAGGTATTAATAATTATGGTTTTATTGATAAAGATAATATTGAAGATATAATTGGATTTATTCGTAAGAATTATAATAGTTTTAATTGTCCTACTTATACATTTAAAAGACTAGGTGAAAATATTAGTTATGTTCTTAACAAAGATAATATTATAATTATCAATAGTTATGAAAATCTTGAAAATATTGGAATATCTAGAAATGGTGATTATGTTAATGTTATTAGAGTTAATAAGAATTTATATATTAAAGGAACTTATGATAATACATTAGCATATTATCCTATTGATAGACTTGAATCATTTGAAACTTATAATAATATAGAACCTAGTATTATTGCTAATAATAATTCTCATAAACCTCTTGCTGTTTTACTTTATGAAGGACTTACTCAACAAGAAAAAAGAGATAAATTTATAGACGGTATTAAAGATAATATTAATGAAGCTGTAAATAAAGAGTATAAAGAAGTTCCTGAGCTATATAGTAAGTATATATCTAATGAGTATTTTCAACCTTTTATGAATACTCCTTTTGAAAATAATACTATATATGCTATTAATGATAAACTTTATCTTAATATTAATGGTACTACTGCTGTTAATATGAATAATGATTTAAAACAATATAAAACTAAGTATCCTAATATTGAAGATAATAAACTTGGTTTATTTATTGAAATTAATCAAAATGAAATAGATAGAGTTGTAAACGGAGGTGATAGATATAGTAGTGTTGATGACCAAACTCCTATTGGTAGATTTGCTAAAAATGCTAGTTTGGTTATTTCACGTGCTGTTCGTCATGGTCAACCTGCTGCTCAAAATGTATTAAATGCTCTTAATAATGCTGAAATTAATTATCTAGATAGTAGTAGTCTTTCTGATAATTCTGAATTTTCATTATCAGTTATTGCTAATTATATAGATGTTGAAGCTAATAATATTCTTAATGATATTAATCGTTTTATTAAGATTGACGGAATTGATAAACCTATTAATGATTCTGATGTTATTGGTAAAGTTCTTAAAGATGAACAACTTCAAAATCGTTTTTTAGATGTTATTCTTAGTGCTAATACATTTAAAAATAAATATAAACTTATTAGCGATATTGATATTGAAACAACTAATATTGATGACAAAACTAAAGAAAATATTAGAAAGATTCAAAAATTAGTTAATCAAATAGATGCTAATACTACTGTTCGTTCTGCTAGAAAGAATTGGTTTGAAAGATGGATTCAATTACGTACTACTAATCCTAATTATATAAGCGGATTAATGAAAGAATTTGATGCTTATGGTGATACTGGATTTATGGATTATTGGATACAAGATATTAGAGCTAATCGTAATTTTGTATTGCAGAATATTCTTAAAGATGTAATGGGAACAGTAGAAGAAGGTCGTCTTAATGGTATTAAAGAATCTAATGACTTTAGAAATTATCTTAAAGAACTTAAAGTTAAAGCATCTAAATATGGTAAATCTGTTAGTCTTGATAGTATAATAGATGATAATGGTAGACTAATTCAGCCTAATAATTCTATTTGGGAAGAAAAGATGAAGAAGTATCGAGATGCTGTTATTGAAGCTGAACAAAAATTTGGTACTAATAGTGTTGAACATCTTATTGCTTTATCTAATAAAGCTAAATTTATTGATATGACTACTATTCATCAACTTAAACCTATTACTGTTCAAGATGAAGATGGCAATGATGTTACTATAGAATATTCTAGTTATATAATAAATCTTGAAAGAAGTCTTTTAGGACTTAAGAAAAATGATAATGGTATTCCTAAAGAGTTTGCTGAGTATAAACGACTTAATGGTAAGATTAGAGATATTTTAAGTCAAGCAACTGATAATATTACTACACAAAGTCAAGATGAAGAACTTGGACGCATTTATTCTCAAATTGATAGTCTAACTAGTTTATATGATGAAGATGGTAATAAGAAATCTGGATATGATTTACATGTTGCTGAAAGACTTAGAGCATATCAAACTAATATTCGTAAAGTAAAAGAATTATTTTATGATAAACAAGCTAAAGAAGGATTTGATTCTAAACTCAAAGAACAACTTTCTATAATTAGTAAATACGAAAGTCAACGTGATGCTAATGGAAATCTTCTTATTAGTATGGAAGAACTTATGAAAGTTCCTGAATATCGTGAAGCTAAAGAATGGATTCGTAAGAATACTAGATATATTCTTGATATTAAAGATATAGAAGATTTAAATTGGGCATTTGAAGAACTTAAAGACGCTAATAAAGGTAATAGTGTTCTTAATCTTGCTATTAGAGAATTTCAAGCTAAAGATGAATTTAACGTAGTTGATGGACGTAAAATACCAGAAGAACGTGCAGCTCTTATTAAAACTGAAACAGTTAGAAAATATAAATATACTAAAGGTAATGGTATGCCTTATGTTGGTATTATACGTTCTGCTGATGATGAATTAAGAGTTTATCGTGCTGATTTTTATAATTATCTTACAGGTAATAAATCTAAGAGTGAGGAAGAAATTAATGTTGGAGAAGCTATTAATAAAATACTTGAAAAATATTTTGATAATGCTACTAGAACACTTAATACTTCTGATATAAGTCTACAAGATTTAGAACAGCTTGAAACTGGTTTTAATATTTTCAATGATATAACAAGAGGAGAAAAGAGTACTGATAAACTAAAAGCAAAACAAGTTGCTGAATTTATTGAATCTGAATGTGAAGTTACATATAATTGGAAACAATATGAACTTGATAAAAATAGAGCTTTTGCTAAAGGTAAAAAATATTATGATGCTTGGTTAAAAGTATTTAGTGAACAAGTTGAAGAAGATGGAACTGTTACTGAAAGACCTAATCGTACTATCTATGGTGTTATTAAACCAAAAGATTTAGATAAATGGACTGATATTGATAGAACTGCTGCAATTAATATTCTTCAAAAAAGAACTAGAGAAACTACTACTCAGTATTATTATATGAAAGAAAAAGAAGTTCTTGATAAATATGGTATTGATAGTGCAGAATATAGACAATGGTATAGAGATAATCATTATTTTGACCCATATACTCGTACTATTAAACCTATTCGTATTTGGACAAGTATGCAAATGATTAAAGATGATGGTAGTGCTGTTGTTGGTAATTATGAACCACGTATTAATCAAATGCATATTACTCCTAAAGAAGAACTTATTAATCCAGAATATAGTAATTTTGTTAATAAGTATAGAGTAGGAACAGGATATGATAATATTAATTATACTAATCTTAATGAATATCAACTTGAACTTATGGATAAAGTAAACGAACTTATGAAAAAGTATTGTTTTACTAATAGTAATAAGAGATATGTTGATATGGGTTATCTTCCATCTTTACCTAAGTCTAAAGAAATGACTGCTAAAGATTATTTTGAACAAGCTATTGGTTTTCTTGGTTGGACAGCTAATGTTCCTAATAATACAGGATGGAGAAACAATGAAGATTTAACTTTTGATAAAGATTATGATATTCCTAATCCTAGATTATCTCAATTAGCTAATAAAGATACTCAGCAACTTCCAACTATTCCTAAGTTTAAAGAACCTAATGAAAGTGAAGAAGATTTTATTAAACGTAAAGCTGAAGCTATTAAAGCTAGAGATGAAATTATAGAGAAAAATAATAAAATACATAATGATATTCTTAATCGTAATTGGGAAGAAGTATTTAATAGTTTCTTAATTGAAAGTAATAGATATAATGCTATTAAAACAGTTAAAAACTTACTTTATACTGCTGACCAAATTATTACTAGTAATACTGCTTATGATATAAATTATAAAGGTAGTGTAACTGAAGATAGAGAAGCTAGTGCTGGTGGAGAAATTGAATATAAACAAGAAAAACAAACTAAAACTAGTAAACATCTTAGAAGTTTTATTCGTAGACTTGTATTTGAACAATATAAGAATAATAAAACTCCTAATTTAGTTAAACTTGGTTCTCTTGCTCAGAATATTGCTGGTAGTAAATATATGATGATGAATATTACTGGTGGTATAGCTAACGTTCTTACCGGTTCTAGTAATATATTTATGGAGAGAGCTGCTGGAGAATATATTAATCTTAAAGATTGGGAAAGTGGTAAATCTGAATGGATTAAAGGAACAGTTAGTTATATGACTAATATGTACAGCGAAAACAGTAGTACACTTCAAGATGCTATTATCAAACTTAGTCATGTTGTTGATTTTGATAGAATAACAGAAGTTAGTACAGCTGAAGGTCTTAAAGAAAACATTCGTAGATTTCGTGGTTTACTATTTAGTCCTCAATCTGTTGGTGAACATTATATGCAAAATGTAATGTTATTTGCTATGCTTAAATCTCATAGACTTGTTGATAATGGTAGAGGTGGTTATGATATAATGAGTAAAGAAATGTATCATCGTAAAGCTGAACAAGATGCTCTTATGTCAGTAATAAATACTCCCCGTGGAGGAGAGAATCAATCTCTTCTTGAACAATTTAATAAGTTCATGGATGATGCTAAAGCTGATAATAAAAAACGTGCTAAATATAATCTTTTTAAAGCTAATCCTATATTTGACTTTGTTAAGACTTATCTTAATGAAGAACAAAAAAGAGAATATATAGCTAAACGTAAAGAACTTATTAAAAATGCTGATAGTGAATTTGAAAAACTTCCAGATATTTATAATCAATTTGAACTTAAAGATGGAATCGCTCAAATAAAAACTGATAGTAAACTTACTCTTAAAGAGTATGCTAGATTTATTGATAAAGTTCGTGAAGTTAATAAGAAAGTTCATGGTGTATATGATAAACTTGGTTCTGCTAATCTTGAACAGCATTGGTTGGGTGGTATAGTAATGCAATATCATAAACATCTTTATCCCGGTTTTAAGAAACGTTATCGTTGGAATGGTTATTATAATGAAACTCTTGGTACTATTGAGAAAGGTAGTTATACTAGTCTTTATGATTATCTAACTATTCCATTTAAAGAAAGTAATATAGGAGAAATTAATAATGTAAGTGATGTTCTTAAAGCGTTCCAAACTTATGGTAAGAATTTACTTTCATTTGCTGTTAATTTCAAACTTAATTATGAAATTCTTCCTGAACATGAAAAAGCAAATATAAGACGTAATTTAGGAGATTTACTTTATGTAGGTGCTGCTATAATTGGAGCAATTGCTATTACTGGTATGGGAGGAGATGATGACGAAAGTATTATATATAACCTTATGCTTTATCATGCTGACCGTCTTGCTTCTGAAGCTGCTTCATTTACTCCATTTGGAGCTTATGCTGAAGGTAAAAAACTATGGTCTAGTCCTGTTGCTATTGGACAAACTATTAATGACTTAATTGGTACTACTGCTATGGCTGCTAGATTCCTTATTGAAGAAGATTTTACTGAGGAATATACTACTGGTAGATATAAAGGCATGAATAAGTTTGAAGTTATGGCTATTCGTAATATACCTGTTGTTCGTAGTATTAATCGAGTTCTTGATTTACCAAATAATAATAGTTATTATAAACTTGATGAAAATATACTTAGTATTATACCTTATAAAGATATAGCTAAAGATATATTTGAATAAGCTGGACTTGAATCTAGTAAAAAAGAAGGGCTTGCCTATGGTATTTCTACCTAGACAAGCCCTATTTTTTTTTGTTTAATAATACCTTAATTAAAAGTATCATCATTATTACCAATAACACACATAAGAATAACAAAAACTATAATAGCAACAACAAATAGTTTTCCACTATATTTATCCATAGCTTCGCTATCACTAATATTATTAGCAGAAGCTAATAATTTAACACCGCCGAATATAATTCCAAGAAAAACAAAAAATGCAATCATAATTATAATATATTTAAGTTTAATAATAAGACAAAAATAAACCCCAGTAGTAAGACTAGCTTAACTACCAGGGTTTCAGTCATGTCAAGGACTAATAAGTTTAAGATTAGTAGAACGCTCCGCTTCGCTACGCTCAACTCCCCGTGGAGGATGGAATGAGTTAGTATTCATTCAATCATTATAATTACTATTAGTTATAACTAGATTATCATTACTAGCATAACTATCATTCCATCCTCTACGGGGAGTATAGCGAAGAGTACGAAGTACTCGTAGCGGTTCCAACCTATCCACTATCTTGAACAAAGCCAGCTCTATTAGAGCTAGCTTTAAGTATAACATATAAACCATTAGCATTAACTATAACTATTTCTTCTTTAGACCATTAATAGCTCATTGAAGAACAGATCCAAGACCAGACCAAATTTGGTCTTTAGCTTTTTCAATAGCATATTTCTTACCTATATTAATATCGTAATTTTCAGGTTTAACACAAGAAGAAGATACAGTAGCTTCAAATCCGGTTAAACATGTAAGAACACCATAACCATCCCATTGTTCAATAAGAACATTAGCGTTTTCATCACAAGTATTAAGAATGTCAATAAGTTCTCGAACTGTTATAGTTTATTCTTTTTCAAGTTTATTAATAATATCTTTAATATAATCACTAGGAAAACTACCTTCAAGTCGAGCTAATTCTTTTCTTTTATAATCATTATCGACTTTAGTAATAACAGTAGTAGGAAATTTAGTAATTTCTTTTCTTAGAATATCATCTAGATTTATATTACAAATATTAAGAGTAATATCACAATTAGCTTCATTAATAGCATCAGTTATATTTTTAATTGCTATTTTACAAGCGTCACAACCATCTCTAATAAAACAATCAATACGTATCATAACACAATAGCATTATTTTTAACAGCTTCTTTAATAGTATTAGGAACTCTAAGAAGAGTATTCTTAATCATTTCAGTAGTAAGACTATCAGAATATACATAAGTAGCATAAGTTCTCCAACTATCTTTAACAACAACAGAAAATCTATTTGGATTATCAATATTAGTTTGAATATATTCAACTTTAGTATTATGATATTTCCATATCCAAGCAATAGCCTCAGCACATTTAGCACGAGTTATACAATCATGTTCATCAATAAACGCTTCAACATATATATAATTAGTTTGTCTTGTAGGTTCATCTCCAGTAAGATAATTAATATTATTACGAAGTTCTTCCCAAGTAACAGAATTACTATATCGTTTATATTCTGTATCATCTCTATATATAATACAAGTAGGATATTCAGTAATATTCTTACCAGCAACAGCCTTTTCAAGTATCATATCTTCAAGAATAAGATGGTCAGGAAGATATCTAAATTGACATTGAACATTAGTACCAAATAAAGCAATATCAATAGCTTCTCGCATAGCTTCTGTTTTATCTTTATCAGTACTTCTATAATAAAATTCAATTTTAACCATAATATTTATATAATATAATGAGAATTTATAAAATTGGTTATTTTAAAGCCCTACATTGAATGATAATCAAAGCGTGATAGATTAATCACATTAAGTATTAAAATTCAATGTAGGGCAAAAGAAATAGATCTATGACTGTTCTAATATGCTCCGAAGATACTTCCTAATAGAGTAATCACTTTGCACACCACGAAGCACAGACCCGTTACAATAAGCAGTAGGAGCGTCATTAACACCAATACTCCTAGCCTCTTGTCTACCATTATCAGTATATAGATTATGCCTAATAAGATTAAACCTACCGGCAAACTCAGTAAGAGCAAGAGCTTTGTGAAGCCTTTCTTCAAAAAGTTTACTAACATTACAATCAGGTAAATAAAATAGTATTAACTTTTTCATAGATATACTTCATCTCCTTCAACTTTAGTATCACTAAAATGAGTTTTAAAACTTTCAACACTTCTACACCATAAATGGTCAGGATTTCCATATCTATGATATATAACAGCAGGAATCCATTTACCTGTATCTGGATGTTTCATTTTAGTAATATCAACAATTATATATTCATTAGATGTTTTATTATGAATATAAACAGAACCAATCTTAAGATTTAGCAGCTCCGCCTGTTCCTTTTCCAAATCCTTTGTTTCCACGTTCAGTTTCACCAAGTTCTTCAATAGAATTAACTTCTTTCCAAGTAATACGTTGAGCACTATTAATAATTAATTGTGCACATCTATCTTCTCCATTACAATCATAAGGAGGAATAGAAACTTTAGCAAGAATATTAGTCATTGTAGTTCTAACACTATTAAGTTTAAGTCTAGAATTACCTACCATACTATCAGGTAAATGCATATGTTGTCTAAGTTTATCAACTACTTCAACAAGGTCAGATACAGCATGAATTAAATCTCTAGAAGTACGATTCTTAAAAATAATAAGAAGTTCGCCACGATAACCCCAATCAAGAGTACCAGGCGCATTTGGCATATAAAAATCAGATTTAGTGAGATTACTTCTAGGACGAAGAGCCATTTCATTAGGATTACCATCATCATCATTACCAATAGCAAATGCTAAACCAGTATGATATATAAATCTATCTTTAGTATTATCATATTCACAGTGTATAGGATAAATATCCATACAAGCATCACCTTCTTTACCATAAACAGGTAAAATAGGTTGAACATTACAATACTGTTCTACATCTACAACATCTCCACTAAGAAGTTGAATTTCTTTTAGCTTAAATACTTTTATTTCCATATATAATTAAATTAATAAATTAAAGAGCTTCTGCAAGAGCAAAAGCAGTTTCTATTTTTCTTGATTTATCTCCATAACAAATACTATCAAAACGTTTAGTACCTTCAATATTATCTATATTAGAATAATATCCACTAACAGCATTAACAGCTCCCCAAGCAGTACCTAAAATATCTCTTTGACCATGACCATCAAAATAATAATTATAAGTATCAGAAATAACATTCATTTTTCTACTACTTATTTTACTATCAGATAAAGCTAAACCATTACGATAAGCTATATCTTTAATAGTATGACCTGTATCTTTAAGACGTTGAACTTCATCTTGAGTAAGAATATTTTCTCCAATAAATTGAATTACATCTTCATCAGTAACTTTAATATCAGCAAGCAAATTACAATATTGAGCAAATTCTTCAGATTTAATTTTACTAATACCTAATATTTCTTGTGCAATACTAATTTTATTATGAACACTAGATGTATGTCTAAAACTAACATAATTACTACTAGAATGAATAGCAGCATTAAGAGTATTTTGACAAACAACTCTAATAGGAGTAAATAAAATCTTAACTCCACCACTACCATCATGAGTATTAGTAAATACTAAATAATTTTCAACAGGATCACCTTTAACAAGAAAATTATTTGGAAGTTTAGCACTTACAAATATTCTTTCTCCATTACCCCAAAAACCAGCAGTTTGCCAAATAGCAGAATTTTTACCAATTGCATCATCAAAGAAATTAAAAGCTTCATTATTTTGAACAATTGTATATTTATTTCTAACTGTTCCTAGAGGAATATTGCAATCAGTACGATAGGTAGCAAAGGCGTTATCACACTTACGATAAATGTCAGTACCAAATACGTGAGCGCCATTTTTCTGTTCTTTAATAATTCTGTCAAGTTCTTCATCTGTACCAGTAAGTTTAATAGGCATTTTACCAACCAATTCACATTTAGCTACTTCAAAGTTAAGATTAGCTTTAATCATAACTTCTTTAGCAGTAGAACAATCTGATACATCAATAGCACCAGAATAAGCCCAAGGTTTACCTTTAATTTTATACATTAATTATAAGTTTTAATATATTCAATAATACGTTCAATATCTCTAATAGCTTGACTGTTAGTAACTCCATAGGTATCTATATACCATTTAATTACTTCTCTTACTTTATCTTCTAGTTCCATAATTAACAAGATTAGTAGTGTTGACTCCCCGTAGAGGATGAAATGCACATCATCCTCCACGGGGAGTATAATTTAGCTATTTAATAATAAGACTAGTATTTTCGACAAACTTAGCAATACTAATATCTCTACCATTGTTAAGAATATTTTTCATAGTAGTTTTATTAACAGAACTACTTCTAGTCATTTCATGTTGATGATTAAAGAAAGTATTAATCAAATCAAAATTAGCTTTATTAGCTAAATCACCGATAGGTTTTTCAATTTCAAATTTAACTTTAATACAATCTAAATCATCAAGAGTAAAATAACCTCCAGTTTCTTCTTTAAGTTTAGCAGATTGCTCAGGATAATTTATAGCAAATTTAGTATTAATATTATCAAGCATAATTTCTCTATTAAATGATTCAATATCATCAGTAATTAAATCATTATCCCAAAGAGTTTTAAAATGGTCTAATACTAAATCAATAAATATTTGATTAAGACTTTCATCTACTTCAACACATTTACTATTTCTAGTATAAAGTTTACTATCAACTAAATCAATACTTCTATTACCAGATTCACCTAAATTACCATAAGTAATAACAGCATCAAGCATAACACTTTTAAGTCTATTAGCGTTATTTTCTTTAGTTTTACGAAGACAAGCTAATCGTTGTTCTTCTTTTTTACAAGATTCAGCATCAAGATTAAGCATTGTATATGCTTTACGATAATTATTAAGTTTTTCTTTAAGATTATCTTGTGTAATAGTAAGACGTTCTTCAAGTTCAGGAGTTAATTCTCCACCATTTTCTTCTAACTCAAGAAATATATCCTCAAGTTCAGCAGTAATATTATAAATATTTGCCATTATTTTCTACGTTTAGGTATATTATAAGCAGAACGATAATAAGGATTTAAATAACCAAATAAATGAGTATAATCACTAGCAGTCATTTTACCTGTATTAGTTCTATATTTATAAATAGCTTCAGTATATTTCTTCCATAGTTTTTTACTAAACCAAGATTACCAACAAATCCACCATTTTCAAATACAATAGCTTCTGTATTTTTAGTAGTTCTAAAACGGTTATTAAAACCATAAAATCTTCTTCCCATAACTTTAATATTTAAATAGTTAATAATTTATTAATTATATCTCATTTCTTTATCTTTAACTACTTTAAGAACAACGATATTACATAAAAGACCATAGCAAAGATAATTATTAAATATACAATTAGGACAAACTTCAATATGTTTATTTTTAACATATTTACATAGAAATGTTACTTCTTTATCGTCTTTAATTCCAATTGTAGTATAAAGAAATTCTTCACCATCATTTAAGTCATCAGTGAAATTAGTACCACTATAATTTTCAACATGAAAATGTTTAAGTTTATCAATCTCTAAAGTCATAACCAAGTTCCATTAATTCATCTCTAATCATACTAGCAATAATATAGGCATTTGGATGAGGCTTACCAGTAGTACCATAATAACGTAAATCAAGAATAGCGCGCCATTCAAGAATAGAATATGTATAGACACATCTAGTAGCAGTATCAAGAGGAAGAACGCCACGAGCATCTTGACGATTCATATTATATTCATCAATAAGAATGTGATATTTATTAAAACTACTTTCACAAGCATCATAATATAAATAAACTTTTTTATGTTCTTCATTTTCAACAATCCATTCGTCAAATATAGGTTCATTATTAAAATGATTAGCTATATCATTACTCATCCAATGAGGTCTACAAATAGTACCATCTTCGTAAACATAACGAGTAGATTTTTCAGCAATATTATTAGGACTAACTCTATTTAATTCACGAGAAGTACTAATTTGAGTATCTACACAAAAAGTCCAACGAGCAAAAAAATTATAAGCAGTTTCACAAGAATTAAATTCTTTTTCACTAACTCTATAATTATTAATTTCATTATATAAAACAGGTTCATATTTTTCTACATCTAACATAAAATTACCATTAGTAGAAATGTATATATAATTTTCAATAGTAACCCATGAAATATAAGGAGAAGCTCTATAAATATTAAGAACTTCTCCAAAATTTCCATACCATAATTCTAAAGGAACCATAGCATATACAGTTTCATGACGAAACATACTCCAATGTTTACTATTAATTAATCTTTTAATAGTAGCTTCATCATTACCTGTTTCTTTTCCATAACAAACTCTAGCACATCTAGCAACATGAGCTTTAGCATCTTCTTGACGCCAAAGTTCAACTTTAGGTTCTATTATTTTCATCTTCTTTATTACTATAAAAATCTTTAATTACATTACCAAATACAGTATAGAAATGTTCTTTAGGCATAATATTAATAGGTTGTATTAAATCAAGTTCTTTAAAAAACTCTTTAAGACCATTATTTTTAATCCATAAAGTATCATAAGTAGAAATTACATAACCTTCTTTATTAACATTACAAGCCACAAAACAAGTTTCATTATCTAATTTATCTATGCATTCTTTACATACAATAGCATCAGCAATTTGTTTACTATTAGAAAGGTCTTCATCAACATTATCTCCAATAGGAGTATAACCTATAATCTTACCACAACATAAACAAGTTCTAGCAAGACCATTTATACCAAAAATAGAATGTAACTTCATACAATATTATTAATTACAAAACCAAGAACTTTATAAAATAATCCCATAAGAGTAGCATCATTTGTAATAACATATTCATCTTGAGAAATCTTTATTTTCTCACTTTCATGGTTGTTATTACTTTCATTAACTTTTCTGTCTATTCTTATTATAACTCCTCCATATTTTTTAATAGCTTCACATTCATTATCAAATCTAACATCAGCTATTATACAATGTCCCTCTTTATGTATAACACCAAATGCTTTATTAATTGTATAACGAATAAAAGCTTCTTGCCAAAACTTATTTCTAATAACTTCAGTACCATAATATTGAAGAAGGGTACGAATTTTAATACTAACATTATTACCATTTAATGCTAATAAATGAGATAAATTTGTAGGTACTTCATCAATAACATGGTAAGAATCTTTAGTATTCATAGAAACAATTCCAGTTGCAAAATTATAATAATGGGTTTCTTTAATAAGTCTATTATCTAATAAACAACGATTAATACCACATAAATCAGTAATATCATCTTTAAGTTTATCAGCAAAATGAATTATAATTTCACTATTACTAACAATATCTGCTTTATGTTGAACATGCCAACTATCAAAATTAGCTTTGGTAGTACCAACATAAAGAATATAACTAATCATAGAAGCAACAGTATCTTTACCACTTTCTTTAAATCCTTTAATACCAATAAGACTAGGTTTATTAAGATTCATAATAATTTGTTTTTTTATCAGCACAAATATAAAAATATAATAGGAATTTACTAGTAAACTTAATGATAAATTTGATACTGAATGTAATAGTAAGAATTACGCATTTTAAAGCTCACAATGCCACGCAAATTGAATCGTGATAGATTCTTCATTTTGATATATAAAATTCAATGTAGGCAAAAAGAATCATATCTACGAGCGTGTTATGTATCATTTTACATCCAGTCTGAAACAAGAAAACCTAGCACTCGATATGAGCACTAGGTTTAACTTAATCAATATCTATATTATAAATAATACAAAAATCATCACGTTCTTCTACAAATTTAACATTAATATTAAAATCACATTTACTAGCAACAAACTTAGTATATAATCTTTTATCTAGAGTATTAATAATATTACTAGAAAGAAATAACTTAAATCCTGTATTAGCATCTCTAATAAGAGGAACACCACCATTAGAAACTTTATCTTTATATAGAATTACATAAAGTTCATTCTTTTTAGTTATATCATTATATCTAGTAGCAAAATTATAACTTTTAGCATCATAATCAGTAAATAGAATAATAGATTTATAATAATAACTAAAGTAAGATTTAGTTCTATCTAAACTATGATTTTTAATTATATTATAATCAAGTATTTCCATTTAAACAACACTTTTTATATGAAACGGAACTCTACTAATTCCACTTCTTTCACCATAATGTATATGAACAGTTTTTCCAATAAATTTTTCTTTATTATATAAAACATCACGTTGAACAGAATGTGGAGAACTTAATCTAGTTTCAAAAGTTTCATTATTAATATCATTTCTACAAAGAAGAATAGGTAAATCTCGCTTCTCTTCTTTATAAATATCAATAATAACAAAATCTCCTTCAGCAGTATCTTTAAACTTTTCCATATAATTAACTCTACGACGACCGTATTGATAATCAGTATCTGGATTACGTAATATAAGACCTTCAAAACCTATATTAATATAATGATTTCTAGCTTCAATAGCTTCATTATCAGTACTAACAATTCTATGAGGAAGAATAATGAGTCGCTCTTTATTATTAAGATGGGTATTAATATCAGCAAATGAAGTAGGTATATGTATATGATATCTATAACAATTTCTATTTGTTTGATTACCTTCCATCATAATATCATAACACCAAAATTGAAGAAGTTTATTTTCAAGACAATTAGGGTCTTTAACAAAATGATTAATTTCATTTATTGAATGACCAGGAAGATAAATTTCACCATCAAGAGCTACATATCCATCAATCATATCTCCGATAACATTTGTAGGAATAACAGAAAGAAGATAATCTTCAAGATAGCCAAGAGTATGCCAAGTAATACCTTCACGACTTTGGAAACGAAGTCTGGTAGGTTTGAACATATCATTTTGAGCATAAGCAGTAATAATACAACGAAGACCATTAATCTTATACTGACCAAGCATATAATCGACTTTTTTCCAAACATTACTGCTATACGTTTTAGCAAGCATTGGAAGTAGAAGACCACTATTTCCATTAGTAAGTTCTTTAGGTAGATAAATGTTGAGAAAGTTATATAGTTCAAGACTACTTACATCCTCCACGGGGGGTCTATCATTCATATCACATATCTCTACAAGATATTTATAACCTTGTTTAATCTTATCATTATATCTACTTTGAAGTTCTTTATTGCCATCTTTTTGAGTAACAGTATAAATCTCTTTACGAATGTTACCTCTAATAAAACCATAAAAAACAGTGATACTATTAGTACCACTGTCAAGTTCTGCCCACCAAACAGTAGGAGCACCATTATTATTTCTACGATAAAGTTTATTCATTGTTTTCACTTATTTTTAAACCACTAAATGCAAAACTAACAGCTTTTCCTCCTAGAAGTTTAGCTTTACGCTGAGCAACCGTTTCCTTTTTAGGATTAACAGCCTTTGCAACACCGGTGCTAACATCAATGGCGTTATTTGTAAAGATGTCTTTTGCTGTATTAACTCTGCTAGAACTTCTAGTCCTTTTCCTTGATTCTTTAGTATAATATCGTACTGGGTTTCTTCTCTCGAAATCAATATTCTTTTCATGTATATTAATAACTTTTTTAATAATATTATTACGATAATCAATATAATCTTGAGCTTTTTCAGGATGTTCTTCTAAAACAAGATATAATTGGTCAAGAATATATTCAATACTAGAAATAGCAATACGATAACCATAATTAATAGTTTGTCTAGGACGAGAACCATCATCATAAATAGTAGTACAATCTAAATCTTTAATAAAATATTCAATTGCACCATGCACATTACTTTTATTAATTAGATGATTAATATATCTAATATACATACCATCTAACTTTTCTTCGTATCCTTTTATTATCATAAATCTTCTTTCTTACATTTATAAATAATAATACGAGCAGGTTTACCAATAAGACAATGATTATATTTAAACCATTCAATAGCATCAAAAGTAGGATAAGTTTTAGCTACTGTTTCAATAACTGCATAACCTTCTTGATAATTAAAATTACTATGAATAATTCCACCATTATCAGTATCAAGTAAGTTAAACTTTTTGAGATATTGAATATCATCATCAGAAGATAAATTAATTTCTCCATAGCAATAAATATCTTTTTTATCAATATGTCTATTATCTATATCAAGATATTCTAGCTTATCAATATTCTTTTCATCTTCTTTAGTAATAGGACGCATTACGGTATAAGTAATACCAACTAAACTTTTAGTATGGTAAAGTATCACTTTCTTCCGTATTCCAAGTAAATTCAGTTTCTTCTCCATAATTATCTTCTATATATTTAACAACTTGTTGAGTTAATTCATTAATAACATTTATAGAATAACTACTTCTTAATTCAGCAAAATCTTTAACACCAAGTTCTTTAGGAATAATAATAGGTATAATATCATAATCATTCTTAAGAATAATAGCTTCCATAAGACCTGTTCTATCATTATCCATAAGACTAATTAGAAAACCATTTCTAGTGAGTTTACTACGAAGCCAATCATATTCAATTTGACGAAGTTTATAAGTTTCATGCGGAATATTAACAACACCAATATACTTAGTTTCCAGTGTAGACCCCCCGTGGAGGATGGAATGGCTATAATTCTTTATATAACTTTCAAGACTTAATCTATCTTTAGTAGATTTAGTAATAATAATAACATCATATCTATCTAATTCAAGATTAATAACTCCCTCAATAGTATTACTATTTGTAATAAACTTAACTTCAGTTTTCTTATTTCTATTAGGAAAATAGAGTTTAACATTAACTATACCTCTATTATCTTGTCCAAGCACATAACCATAACATAAATCAGTCTTATCTTTATCATAAAAATATTTAGGAATAGGATTAGTAGAACGATTAATATAAAATTGTTCAACAGGATAAACAAAATGAGTATTAAGAAAATTAAGACTAATACCAAATTGTCCCCAATACTTAGCGTCTAAATTATTCCACGGACGAGTAACAAGTTCAATAATAGGTTTATGATTACGTACATTACTAATAGCCCTAGCAATACTACTATCGTTGTTTTCATCTTTGTCTTGTCCATAAATAATATTTCTAAAAGTATAAGCAATATGTTTAAGAACAAATAGAAATTGACTCTTAATAGAAATATCAATTTGCTTATGAACAATCTCAGAGAGAACAGTTGCAGCAGCATCTATACAATCTCCCCACCAATATCCAGCAAAATCTCTTCCTTTAAGTTTATTTCTATTATCATATCTAAAACCAAAACTAGGATGAGTATCTTCACGAAAAGGACTAGATATAAATTCTCCAGTATCTATACAATGTTGAATATCTTCAACACTAATTCCAGTATAGGTACTAAAAATAGTTATTTGACTAACTTTAGAGAAAATATAATCTTTAGTTAAAATAGTATTTCCAATATTTCTTTTCATAATATACTTAATTTGACCTTTATCGTGAACATATAAAAAAAGAGGATTAGGCACTAAATTAGTACCTAATCCTCTTATATACAACTATTTAACTAACTTTAATTTTTAGAATGGTAAATCGCTTGTTGGATTAACAAAAGCACCAGCAGCATCATCTCCACCACCAAAAGGACTGAAACCTGCGTTATCATTAAATCCACCAACAGGATTCATAGAAGAAGCAGGTTGAACACCAGGCATAACATTAACACCAGGCATTGCAACATTAGGTTGTTTAGCTTGTTCAGCAGATTGCTTATAAACTATACTTTCCTTATAAGGGTCAATATGAAGACTAGGAGCAGTTTGTTCTTTATAAAGTTCAATTACTCCATCGTTGATAAATGTAGGAAATCCTAAATCACCAAATGAAGATTTACTTCCAACGACAGCACGCCATTTACCATCATTCTTAATGAATCGAAGAAGTTTCATCCAAATAGTAATAGGCTTACCTTTGGTATCTTTATAAACCGGTTTACCATTATTATTAAGTAACTTAACATAATTCTCAAATACAATTTTATAACCAGCAATAACTTCTTCAGGTTCAACAGGAACATATTGCATGTTTTCATCAAAGTCTTCAAAAGGCAGAGTAAGAGCATCAATTTCTTCTTCTGTTAAATCACGTCCTTTAAGAACAAAAACATTATAAATATGTTTCATAAAACGGAAGATGTTATCAACTTTCCAAGCACTTTTAGCTCCAGGAATAGTTTCAACATTACTTTCAGCAGGAAGAAGACGTTGAGTTACATAACGACGCTCGTTAATATTTTCATGATTACTAGCAAAAGTAAATGTAAGATAAGGAATACTCATACCAGCAAATGAAGGCATACCTTGAACATCATCTTTCAATGTAGCCCAATCAACTTTAACATCTTCAAGATGTCCAATGAATAAACCATTAGCTTTATTACAATCAGTACGTTCATCAAATTTCTTACGAGTTACATCACGTAATTCATTATTAATACCTCTACCTTTACGTTTCTTAGGTGTTTGTACTTCTGCATTAGCAGTTTGTTCAGCACTTGCTGCAACAGCAGCTTCATTCTTAATTTCTTTTTCTGTCGACATAATTAAAGTAATTAAAAGAATTATTAGATAAAATAAAAGCCGCATCATTAGATTTACTAATAATACGGCTCTATGTTCAAAATACTATAATATTAGGACGAAGATTTATTATTTCTCAGTCTTTTCGGCTTCACCTTTCTTACCAATACGAATAGGGTCTTCGTCTTTATATTCAGTAAGCAAAGCAATCTTAACAACTACATCTTTATGACCGTTATTAACAACAGCTTCTTGCAAATTGTCAATATCAACAGCGTAAACACGATTCTTAGAAGTAGCTTCTTCATCGGTCATATTAGACTTCAACTGTTTCCATACGTTAGAATCAGTAAAGTTAAGAGTTACACCAATACCAGACAAAGCAGCAGTATTAGCACATTTAGAACCTTTAACTTTAGCAATTTCATCACCCTGAATGCAGCTAATCAAAAGTTCTTTTTGTTCATCTTCTGTAATACCTTCACGAGTAAGAACAGTTTTTAACTCTTCATTAGAAGAAGCTAAAGCGCCTTCAAGAGTTTCATTAAAATAAGTATTAACATACTTAATTTTATCGTTCTTACTCATACGAATACGAGTAGTACAAGGATTACCATTCTTATCAAGTTCGGCAATACCTTTAGCTAAAGCCCAAATATCAAATTCAGCATGAACAGCCATAGCAGCTTCGGGAGAATCAACATCCAAACCTTTTTCTTCACAGAAAGCGACAACTTCGGGTACTTTATTGATAATAGCGTTATCAATATTAGCACAGTTATTAATGAACATTACATATTCACCATGCGCAATGCCGAGAGCTTTAGAAACTTGGGCAGTCATACGGAAACTACCAGGAGTAGAAACAACTACCAATTCAGGTTCTTCACTAACTGCTCTTTGACCAGCATTAACAATACCCATACCAAAACTCAAACCTTTCTTAAAATCTTTCATAATTATAATTATTTAAAAAGTGAATAATATCAGTCATACGACTGTTTTGTTTAATAATAATTTCTCTAGTTTGTTTATGTTATTGAATTTCAGTAATATCAATAATATCTTCATTACTTAAATCAATACCTTGCATAGTCTTTAATTCTTCTGTGCTTAAACAGCCCATAATTAAATCATTAGCAATTTCACGAGCACCATAAACAAATGCTCTATGACTTATCATTATTTTAGGATATTTCTTATAAGTATCTTTTTCAAAACATCCTGCAACAATAGCATCTTTATAAGTAAACTCACCCTCAGCAATAATATCACGTCCACCAATCTTACGATAAAAACGATAACGAGTAATATAATCAATAGGAATAGCAGGTATTCTATAAACAGGAACTTTACCAGTAGAAGCAATTTGTTTAGCTTCAGCAGGATTAGTAGCTATTTCAAACTTACCATTAAGCTGATATTCTTTATATACATTACCATTATAATCTTTATAATATTTAACAGGATAAACATATATATGTTCATGTTCTTTATCTTCTGTATTTTTAGTTTGTGCCTCTTTGGAAGTAAGACACTTAATACAGTCTTGAGGAAGTTTATCTTCATCATAAGCATTAAAGCCATCTGTATATTCGTACAGAGCGCGATAATCATCTATTTTTTCCCAACTCACGCTGCCTTTGACAAGTAATGCCTTAATAATATGGACATCAACACCTGTTTTACCTTGAACTACATGAATATGTTCAATACAAGTAGAAAATGGAAGTCTAAGGTCTTTAGCTCGCATTGCAATAGCAAGACCATCTTCAATAGACTTAATACCACATTTATCACTACGCATAACACGTTTAATAAATGGTTCAAGACCTGCAATTTCAGCTTCACTAATATAATTTAACTGATATGCAGCATTGGTATGTTGAATACCATTGTGTTTTTCAATACCATTATTACTAGTAGTAATAACAGTATCATTAACTTTAATTTCTTTTTCTTCGTCCATTACATCAAAGAGCAATTTTGATTACACTACAAATGTAACTATTATATTTATACTAACAAATAATATCATCAAAATTTTGAGCACAAATGTTAGAATTAATATTTTCTATAATCTGATGATTAGGTGATAACTTTTCTTTCTTTAAGGCAGCTTCTTCAATAGTTCCACTTATATAAAGTTTATGTACTTTAAGTTTTGATTGATTACAATTAATACCATTATATCTATATATAAGTTCATCTATTGTATCGCATAATGGTGAGGTTATTATCCATTCGTCTACGCTTGTTTCTAGCTCCGTATTTGAACTATTTTTTATGGATAATACTCTTAATAAGCCATCATTAAAAGCCTTCAAATTCAGCGTGGAAATAGCCTTAGATTTGATGATTCTAGGCTTATCTTTTTGGCTTCCGGTCTTATATAAAACTGGAATACCATTAGAATTAACTAGAACTTTATCATCAATCTTATCATGGTAATCACCACATATTTCACCTAATTTATCATTAATATATTTAGTAATAGTTGCAGCATATTCTCCTCTCTTACTAATAATAATAAATTTCTTATCAGGGTTATCTTTAACAATCTCGACAATTCTATCTAGTTTACAAACATTATCAGAACATAGAAGAGTACGTTCACGAACAATATTATAGAAAGTCTTAACTCTTTCAGAAAGAACAATAGGATTATAACATTTATCTATTTGTTCACTAAAAGGATTAGTCATATCCATATTATTACTCCATCCATTATACTCAGCTATTTCGGTAATATATTGCATAGCACTACGTCCATCTGGAGTACCACTTCGAGCATATTTAATATTATCAAGATTACCAAATACTTGAATAGTTTGAGTAATATATTCAGTATATTTATCGTAATTATCAATATCTTCTTGATTAATAAATAGAATAGGCTCTCTATGTTCCTCTACGGGGAGTAAAGCTCGAACTCCATTAATATTACTAGAATTTATACTATCATTAATAGGAGGAATATTAAGATAAATTGTACTTAATTTGGCAGAATCAATAGTATCTTTAGTTATAATCATAAGTTTAAATCTAGCATGATTAAACGCAGTATTAACATAAAGATTCCATTCATTAACTCCAACAACAATAGAAACATCATAATTATAATTATATTTACTATTAATATAAGTATAAGTAAGAATATTAATAGTATCTATATTTATATTATTATTTTTAAGAGCATCAACAATTTCAGTTCTTTCCTTCCAAACACCTACAACAATAAGTATTTTAATATTAGGATTCTTATTACGCATAAGAACTATAATTCTACTTATAATTTCAGTATATTGAAGAGGTTGAACACAATGTATAGTTCCAACACCTTTATATTGTTTAGAACCCCATTTATTAATAAGTTTATTATAAGATTCTTCTAATACATTTTTCATTCAAAATCATCTTCATTAAAAATAGGATTATACATACCACTATATTTTTTAATTTTACTTTTGCCTTTTCCTTTAGGAGAAATTTTAAGTTTAATAGGATTAATAATCTTCATAGCTTCTTGATAATAAAATTTAAAATTAATATCACGTAAAGAAATATCTTTATCATCAAGTGTATTAATAACTGTAACTACAGAACCAGCAGCCATTCTATTACGAGAACCATTATCGTTATGAACTTTTTCAATTATATATCCATTATTAGAAACATAAAATCGAATATATCTTTGACAAACAATTCTAATAACTTGTTTATTTTCAATTTTAGTTTCTTCAACATGAAATTGCTTACCAACATTTTGAGTTAAACAAAAATCAAGAATATTAGTAGCTTCTTGAAGAGTATCCATTACAGGTTTGTTCTTTAGAAAATAGTTTTCAATAGCTTGAGCAACAATAGGCATAGAATAACCTTTAGTTAAATCTAAAGAATACATCATAGGATTAAGAGCACCTTTAGATTCAAGTTTAAGTTTATGTACACCATTTTTAATAACTCTAAACTGACTAAGATAATTATTTACATCTCTGCTAATTAGACAATTATAATAATCTGTATCAAACTTAAGTTTAGTAATATTTTCCCAAGTATCTTTAATACGATTATAAATGTCAATATCTCGTTTATAAAGTTTAATAACAATACCATCAGTATTAGCACTTAATACATGAATATTATTTATTTCTAACTCTTCTACTAACATTAACATCATTAACTGTCCATTAATAGTAGTTTTAAGTACAGCAAGTCTATCATAAAGATTACCAGCTTCAAACCCAAGTTTGCCATAAACAGAATTAATAACAATCTTAAGAACCAAAGCTAAAGTATCTCTATCAATTCCATCTACAATATCTTCATTACTATGCTTAACTTCAACTCGCTTATTTTTAAGCCATTCAATAAGATTACAGAAAGCATTAGTATCAAGATGAGCTGGAGCTACTTTATGAGCAGCAATAATACTAGGATACATACTATTAATATCAGCATGAATATAAACATAGTCATCATTGCCAAGTACATCGTATTGACCCCCCGTGGAGGATGGAAATAATTCTCTTCCACTACTCCAAAGTTCAACAGGATTATCTTGACTATGTAAACCTCCAGTTGCAACAGTATAAGTTACATTTCCAATTTTAACTTCTTTACTAAACGCATCTTTATTAACTCTATAAATAGTAGTTTTAAGACATTCATCAAGAAAATCTTGCATAGGTTTAGTTTTAAATTTAATAAAAGGAAAAATAACTTTTTTAAAACTCATAGCAGTTCTTTCAGTTTTCTTACCTTTCCATTGTTCAGGAGCAAGACCACTAAATTTACTATAAAACTTCTCAAAAAGAATATCAGCAGTTTTACTACGACTAGAATTAAGAACGTCTACATCATAAGCTCTACTAATAGCATATCTGGATTTAATTTCTTCAGGATAAAGACGAACAATTTCACAAACTATAAAAACATCATTAAGATTATAATGCATCATAGGTTCAATATATTCATCAAGAATAAATCTATCCCATTTATCAACAAACTTATTAAGTTGTTGAACAGTCATTCCTTTAAGATTAGGAATACTATTATATAATTCAGCTTCTTTTTCATTAATACTAGGAAGTTCGTATTCTAGAAGTTCATACCATTGAAGATTAATAGAAGTTTGCTTAAGACCTTTAGGAACATATTTACGTTCTCCTGTTTTCTTATCTATAACAGAACTTGCCTTGTTAAGAGCAAATATTCTCATTACATCAATACCAGTAAATGGTAGTTTATATTTTCTAAGACTAGTAAGATAAAAATCATTTTTAAATCTATCTTTATCATTTTGACTATTAATTATAGTTTTACTTGTTTCATATAACTTAGTAATAAGTTCTTTCGTACTATTCGTACGCATATAAAAACTAAGTAAAGCAGCAACCATAAGATTATCATAATTAAAACTATTAAATCCATACAAATCAGTACGAATAATATTTCCATTAGAATCTTTATATAATCTAGTCTTATTAATATAATCTATTATAGTAAGTAATTGACTGTCGTTTTTATCTGTAATATAAAAACTATGTTTTTCAACAGTTTTAAGACGAGCTTTAATTTGTTCAACAGATAGTTTTTGAACTAAAGGTATAGCTTTTCCATCATCTCCAACACAATCTTTAAAAACTTTAAGATAGCTGTTAATACTAACAAAAGTTATAGAAAAGAAATTTCTTAGAACTTCAACATCATAACCTATACAATTAATCATTTATATTCCAATACCATAATTATTTCTATTTTTAGTAACCCAAATAACATCATCAGCAAAACGTTGTTTAAAAGTATGATAAAGATTTTCATCTTTATATTTAACAAAAGGAGAATAATTAACAAGTACATATTTACCGCCAGTAGCCATAAATCTAGGAAGTGGATTATTACTAATACTTCTCCATGCTTCACCAAATATAAATAGATATTTATAATTAATTTTAGCTAATTCTTTCCATAGAATTTTACGACAATTATTAACAGCAGCATTATATGTATCATAATTATTAGAACAAGAACATTTAATACTATAAGTCATATATACATCTTCGGTGTTATTACGTCCAGAATATTCATCATAAAGATTACCAACATCAATAAATAATTGATTATTATTATATTCTTTATCGCTTTTAGGAAATAAGAAAACAATATCTCCATGAATACTTCCTCTACCACCAATTATATAACTACCTGTATTAAATATATGATTAGGACAATTTATACAATCAATATATTCATCAACTGTTTTATTTGCCATAACATAATACTAATTGATTGCTAGCACGAGAACAAGCAACATATAATCTACGAAGCATTTCATCTCTATTAGTATAAGGATTTCCATACTTATCGTAAATCATATCATTAATATCTACAAAAACATTTTTATAAGTAGAACCTTGTGCTCTATGAGAAGTAATTGCAAAACCATAATCTAAATCTCTACTAAATATAATCTTACCATTACTATTCGTAACATTAGCAGCAAGAAGATATTTACGTTTAAAATCAAAATATTGTTTCCATTTACTTCCACGTTCAGAACTACTAGCTTGTTTAGCATCATTAATAAGTTCAGTCAATTTCTTATAATACATTTGAAATGTATAATTATCAGTATGATTAATAACAAATAAAGGTTGAGTTATTTCACCACCATGAATAGCTTGAAATTTAACTAGAAACCCTTTAAACTCATAAGTGTTATCAACAGTATTAATAATATCTTTAATGATATATTCTTCACTATTGTTAATAATAATATCATTAAAATTATTAACTATTGTAACATAACTCATTATTAAGTCATTACTAGTAATCAAACTTTTATCAGCATCTTTAATAATAGAATGTCTAACATAATTATTCCATGTAGCAACACGATTATTAGTATAAGCTATAATACGATACATATCTATATCTTTAGTATAAGCTTCATCATTAAAACAAGTATCAATTATTTCAGAAAATTCAGTTTGACCACAAACATAAAATCCTTTAGTTTCTTCATTATAATCTTGTCTATTTTTAGATATATAATCAAGAAATCTCCATCCATTCTTATTATCTATATCTTCTCGAAGAAGTTTAAGAAGTTTACTAATAGGATTATTATTTCCTTGTCTAACAATTTCTTTAAGATAATAAGTATTACTAGATATAAGAAATGCTTGACTTGTTTTTTCATTAACAGGTGGAAGCTGAGAACTATCACCGAGCATTATAACTTTAATTTGAAGCTTCTTACATTTATTACTAATATACTTAACAAGTTTAGCATTAAGCATAGAAGCTTCATCAATAATTAAAACTTTAAGTCCATCAAGCTTATCTTTACCTTTAGGATTAAAAGCAGGATTTTCTGGGTCAAAGTTTTCAATATCAACATCAAGTCTAAAACCAAATACAGATTGTATTGTATTAACTTCTTTATTACCAATAGAACTACTAAGAACTCTACAAGCTTTATGAGTTGGAGCAGCACAGCCTATAACGCTATTAGACCATTTACAATTATCAATAACATATTTAATAACAAAAGTTTTACCAGTACCGCCAGCGCCACAAAGAGCATTAATAAAGTTTTTATCATCCCAAGGTTGTGCAAGAAACTCAATAAGTTTATGCACAGCAATTTCTTGGTCTTTAGTAAAAGTAATATTATTGTCTTTCTTAGGAGTATTAGCTATTTCTAGTTTACTAATCATTTCAATTTATTATTTATATCAATAAGATTATTTTTAACTTTATCTTCATATTCTTTCCATTCTTGAAAAGCTAAAATAGTAGATTCACTATCACCACGATTATAACACGTAGTAATATGAAATAGTTCCTTAGTAAAAGGCATTTTAACAATTTTACCTTTAGCTATAAGTCCAGCAGCAAAAGGAATATAAAATCTAGTATCAACAGTTTTTCTATTTTCACTATCTCTTATAATTTTAATTCTATGATTATATTCATCTAATCGACGAGCATAAACAACTTTCTTTCCTTTAGTTCTGTAACTTTCACCAGTTATGCTATATAGTTTACCATTATATTCTACTTTATAAGTATTATCAACATATCTAATAATTCCCTCACATTTAGCAACTATAATAACATATTTATTTATTTGTTCTTTCTCTTTGGATTTACCTACAACTCCAAATGAGAATTTAAAACTAACCATAGCATACTATTTTCTTTTAATAGCACGCATACGTTTACTTACAGCACGAGAAATACCTTCAATAGTATTATCCTCTGCAAATTTAGCTTTACGAGCAGCCTTTTTAGCAGCTTTCTTAGCAGCAATCTCTTCATCACGTTCTTTTTGTTGTTGAATAACATCAACATATTCAAGATAATAACCGCAATAATGAGTAAGAAAATCAATTTTACCACTAGTTCCATTACCAATAGAACTATTCTTAGCTACTTTAATAACTTTACTAGCAGGATTGATTCCAATAACAGCGCCAACATTATTAAGTTGACGAACAACAGAAACTTCATCATACTTTTTCATAAGTATTTTACGTTTTTAAAGATTAATAAAACAATTATATTTAATAGTTAAAACTATAATAAGTTCAATAATAGTTAGATTAGTAGAGCCACTACGCTACGCTCCGTGGCGACCCCCCGTAGAGGATGGAAGCAAGCTAGTCATCAACTTTCGCTTTAATACTATCATTAAGTTCATTAAGTTTATCAATAAAATGTTCAAGAACTTCTTTATTATATTCACTATAATTAATAATAAATTCAATATTACGATGAAATTCTATATCTTTATTTTGAAGTTTATTAATATCTATATTAATTCGTTCAATCTTCTTATATAGATTAAATACTTCATAAATAAGAAATAAAATACATCCAACACAAACTCCAAAAATATATCCAATAGCATCTTCAATCATAGAAATAATTATAAAGTTTACGAATAAGTTCAAATCTAGTATCAGTAATATTATAAATTTTAAATGCCTTATCAACAAAATCAAAATCACCATATTTAAGTAAAGCATCTATATAATCTTTAATATCACTAAGCCACATAATAGCACTAACAGAATATCTATCGCTATCAATATTAGTAATATATTGACCAATACCTATGGCAATAGTAGTAGCAGTTACATCATTAATAATAAACTTATCAGTAAACCAATTATTTTTTATATACTGTTTATCAGTATATTTATCATGAAAGGCTTTAGATAGTTTATTACATAAATCAATATAAGAACGAGCAGCAGTTCTATTATTATGATTAACAAATTGAACATCTTTAACTTTAAGAGTTAAATCCATACCACATTCGATAATACGAACTTTAATTTGTTTTTTAGCTTCATTAATATATAGAACAATAGCAAGTTTATCTTTCCAATAGCCAGTATTCAAAGTAACTATATCATAAAGTTTAACTTTAAATCCAGATGTAATAGTACCATCAATATTCTTATAAGCAACATAATTCATAACAAAACTGTATTAAATTTTTAGTTTAACATTTATTAGCTAGTTCTTTTGCTCTGTATTGAACTCAATATTAATCGTGATAGATTAATCAGATTATATATGAAAATTCAACAGAGGGCAAAAGAATTATATCCATGAACATGTTTAGGCTATGAATAACTAGCCATTCTGTTCAGCCTCATTATTCTGTTCATTATTCTTACCATCACGTTTAAGACGTTCTTTAAGAATATGTTCAGATACAGAACCAAGTTTACATTCACTAACACAACGACTAACACCTTTAGCATGAGTTACAGCATATACAATAGGATAATCAATATATTTATTATTACCTACTGTACGTTCAACTTTAGTAATTCCAACTTCGGTTACAATACCAACACAAACACCAAGCTTAGTTTGATTATGATATTGATAAGTATATTCCATATAAACTACTTGTCCTTTTTTAAACTTAGCTTGTTCTTCAATATATCTATCTAATAGACCATCGAAAATAAAAGAATCATAATTATCCATTTTAATTATATGTTTAAAGTTAATAATATACATACTAAAAATCCTAGCAATATCTTCACAGACAAAGCTAGGCACAAATAACATATGAGTTTACACAATCACTATTATTACTAATTTCACAATTAATAATAACTAAAATATTAATACCAAATACTTAACCAAAAAGTATTATATGACTAAAACATAACACACTTGGACTATAATAATTATCAATAGCACTATCTTCACAGACCATGCTATTAGCACAATTTTAACCAGATTAAAACGGATAAATATTATAGTTTCGGAGTTCAATTCCTCCATCATCAGCAAGTGAAATAATACTACTATCTTCACAGACCATAGTATCTAAAATGGGATTATTAATTATTTTGTAGCAATTCGTTCTTTTTCTCTACGTTTAAGTTCTTCTATAAGTTCATTTTCAGTAAAGTGTTTAAGTTTATTTTCATTATCTGTAGTAGGAATAAGCATCTTACTTATTTCAATTGATTCTTCTTCAGAAGTTTTAATAAGATGTTCAGCAATATTATGATTAATAAGAGATTGCGTATCAACAATATCAACAATAATATTTTTAAAACTTTGAGGAAGAACAGCAATAACATTTTTAAGTTCATCCTTAGATTTAATTACGCTATCCCAACGTCTTACTAACCAATCTATTTGAAAATTATCAAGAGCATATTCAAAAACACTTTCTCTAGTATTACCAAAAGATTCAACATGATGTTTTTCTCTATAAACAAAACTAAATAAATTAATAGCTAGAGCATATTCTTTACTAGATAAACCTTTACCTTTAATAGCTTCACTAAAATCAGCTAATTCTTTACAATATTCACAACTCTTTGATAAATCAGCTTCGTTACGTAATTCAGACATAATACAACTTGCAAAAATTTCATTATAATTCATAATACAAACATTTAGTTAATCGTAATAACCAAAAATATCATTTTCAGGATCAACAGCAGGAGTATCATCAACTGTTGGTTCCCAAGCAATGTCATCATAATCTTGACTTAGACATTCTGCATGAATTTCAACACCTTCAACATTATTATTGAAACTTGTATCATCTTCAACAAAATAAATATCAGTTCTTTCCATAATAATATATTTAAAATAAACTCCGAGTAGAGGATGATTATCATCAATGTATTTAACTCTAAACAAACAAATATAAAACCCTGTAACAAAATGGATAAAAATGAATAGCAAATGAAGACTAGCTTTAACTAATTCAACAACACTATCATCCTCCACGGGGAGTCTATACTACAAACTTAGTTAATCAGGAGATTTAGCTTTATTAAGTTCAGCTTCTGTATTAATCATACTATTAATAACCTTTTGATTATCAGTAGCTACATCAGCATGAGCTTTAACAAGAGCATCAATAAATAAATCTTCTGTATATCTATATTCTCTACGAAGACCACCATCAGCAGTAACTCTAAACTTATTCCATAGAAAATCAACATAAGCACCTTTAGAGTTATTAATCCTACCATCGTCTTCTAAAGTATGAAGAATATTAAGAGAAGTATGACGTCTAAAAGCAGCATTAAACTTAACAATACAAACTACATCAAGAATATGCTGAGGAACATTAATTCCAACAGGAACACCACGCTTATCAGTCTTAGCATCTTTAAAATCATTATCTTCTTGACTGACAGTAACAGTTTGTTCACCATCTTTTCTAACTTTAACTTTCTTCTTTTTCTTAGGCTTATCAGACTTAGATTGAATAGTTTCAGTACTAATAACAGCATTTTCTTGTTTATCTTCTTCTGGAACAACAAGTCTACCTTCTTGTTTAGCTTCTTCTAAACTTTCAGCCATAGTCTTTTTTCTAGGCTTTTGTGGAATACCAGTAGTAACATTATCAAAATTTACCATAACACTTATAAGTTTAAGATTAATATTATTATCAGTAGCAATATTACTCTACTGAACAACATGACAAATATAATAATTAAATATAATACTCCAAATATATTATAATTTATTTATATTATAATTCTAACTAATACTGAATCACTGCATTAAAATAACTAAAATAGTTATAGCAATAGGATTTAAATGAGAAAGAATATAATCAACATCATAAATATAACGAGTATGATAAACATAATCAACATCAAGAGTATAAAGAGTATAGAGAACATAATCAATATCAGTATTAGCAATATTAGTTTGATTAATATTAATATTACTATTAAGACTAGGTTTAATAGTCATTATAATACTAATACTACTAGTAGAGCTATTATTAGCTAGAACTAATGCTATTGATTAGTATGACTAGAAGTCTTATTAGACTTGATAATACTGTTAGAGTTAGTCTTAATGACGATTGTATGACTAATCGTCATGACGAACGTCAATGAGATGATAATGATGATGATGCTATGACTGAAACTGATAGTGATATAACTAGAAGTTATAGAGGTTATAATGAAAGGTTATAGATAGTATAACTAGAGGTTATAATGCTGGAACTGGAGGTTATGATGCTGGAATTAGAGATTATGATAGTATAACTGGAGATTATGATAGTATAACTAGAAGTTATAATGCTGGAACTGGAAGTTATGATAGTATAACTAGAAGTTATAGGAGAGGAGGAGAGAGAGGGAGTTGGAACAATAGGCTTAGATAGATGATGAGGAAAATTAAGTTTTTTAAAATAAACACTACCATCAACTCCCACAGCTTTACTCTCATCTCCATCATTATAATCACTTTCATACTCATTCTCAACCTCACATTGCTTACACTATTACATTCTCCACATTCAATATCATCCGCAATATCACTAGTTACCTCTAGTCACCGCTAGCAAAATCAAGTTAATCAGTCATAGTCAATACTAGCCATCAATAGCAAAATCAGTCATGAATAGTATCAATATGACCAAGTTTAGTTATAGTTACCAATAGCAAAATCAGGCTCAATATGACCATAATCACCATCAAATTCATCATAATTTTCATGTTCAATATGACCTTCATGTCCAATACTAGCTCTACCTAGTTCAATATGACCAATATTAGCAGTATCAAAACTAGCTGAATTAGTAGTGTAGACCCCCCGTAGAGGATGGATATGATTAGCATTAGCTTGACTAGTATTAGCAAGTCTAGCAAAATCATCAAGACTATCAAGACTAGTAGCACTAATTCGAGAAACTTGTGTAGCAAGTTTCGAAGTATGACTAACATGACTAATAATATCTATAACAAAATCATCAATAATAACTACATCAAGATTATCAAAATTAGTATCAATATTATCAAGATTATCAAGGTTAGTAATACCAGCTTGGTTTGAACAAGTCAAACCAAGCTGTATAGAGCATGAGCAATAGTCTATTACGCATACACGCGCGTGGGTACATTAGAGTAAAAGTCTATATATATTATATATATAATATATATAGGACTTCTTACGGTTAGGATGATAATATAATATAGGCTATGTTGTTTATTTTTACTACCAGCAATATCATCTTATTCAGTAGGAGATTCTCCACGAACGTCACCTTCATCTAGAGCATCATTAATATCCTTAGCGATACCTGCAAGTTTTAATACAATAAGATTACGATTATTATCTACAGCTCTATATAGTTTATTAATATCAGTTGAGTTCCCATTTGAACTAATATTAGTAGCAACAAGAGGAACATAATGTTCATCAAGAAAAAGTTTAGTAAGTTCAACAGAAGTAGTAGAATTATTATCTTCTACTTCAATAGTAGTAATAATACGTTTAACTTTCATAAGCAAGATTATTAGAATTAGTCTTATCAGACAATACAGCAAGATTTGTATGAATAAGACTTATCAGACTGTTAAGTTCGTTTGCTGCAATATATTTAATGTTGACTATGAGCATTGCCATGTTGTTTACTAGCAGTAGCACCAACAAAACTATTGTTGATAGCATTAACGCTACCAACCCGAAGGTCAGTAGCGTAATGTTGATTAATACGGCATATTGTCATCATCGCTAATACTAGCAGCAACAAAACTAGCTGCTTTAGCTTTGGCGTCATGTTTAGCTGCAATAGCTGCACGAGCATCTTCCATAAGCTGTTTGATAAGCACATTATAAGCACCAACAGTGACAGCATCATTAGGTTGCTCGATACCTATGATATGATATACATAACGATCGTAATCTACAACATTGTAAAGATTATCTTTACGTGTAAATGGATTACGTTCTTGTACACCAGCAGCAACAAACTGACAAAGTATTCTAATATTAACGCCAGTTAAGTACATACTAGCAAAGCCAGCTTCAGCAGCTTCGGCAATATAGTTCACGAATCGACCGTAGAACTTGTCTTTGCGCATCACTAGCAATACCTGATTGAACGGTGTTTGTACAGCGCCAAGCATACCCATTCTATGAGTACCATCAGGCATACTTTGAGCACCTTTAACAGGATTACTAATAGTAACAAATGCATTAAGGTAAGATTTGCCATTTGCAGCAGTTCGTTCTTGACAGTCAATATTAGTAATAGTAGTATTAACTACACGACTATAACCGTCAGTACAAATAGACTTGACAATAGCTTCGATAGTCTGAGCTTGTTCAGTCTTTGCGGCGTTAGTTTGTTCAACACTTGTAGCTTGTTCAACTACGTTAACATTCTCAGGAGCAACAGCAGCATCTTGTGCAGCTTGAGCTAAATCTTTTACGTCTGACATGACTATTAAGTTTTTAATTATGCTAATCAGTAGCATTACTGGCAATTGTTCTTCAACTGCAAAGTATTTAATGTTGATAATGAGCAACATCATCTAGTAGAGATTAATCTCTACTAAGATAACTAACAATAGCCGATAGTATTCCAAATACAACAGCAGTAATTTGTTCATCACTAGTTGGCTCTACTTTCAATGCTAGTATGATAGCTGGCATCATCAGTATGATTGCAACTAACAACAATGGTTTGTTTGTTCTCATAATGATTAGTGTTAATAATTAGTAATGTAATGAGATGAATAATCTCAATATATTTAATGTTGATAATGAGCAGGATTATCATTAACTCTATCAACTTTAGGCGGGGGTAGTCAATCAAGTTTAACATGACCGGGGGTTATGCTCACTAGCCTCACTATCACACTAATACATATAATATTCAATACCATCATCTTCACTTTCATCTTCACCATCATCTTCACTTTCATCTTCACTTTCATATTCAATACCATCAT